>Ga0308156_1000119_pt1 | contig 250592 bp, 254 predicted proteins | sample PhyAR2_FD_201041 | JGI IMG/M metagenome (GOLD analysis project Ga0308156, IMG submission 201041) | Phyllosphere microbial communities from UC Gill Tract Community Farm, Albany, California, United States - DLSL A.R2 | ecosystem: Host-associated > Plants > Phyllosphere > Unclassified | place...
TCATCTGGAACGATGGCAAACATCGAAGGTCGCTTGAATGCCGTCGTCAAAATGGCGGCGGATGAATTGAACGCGAAGGGCGGCGTTCTGGGCAAGCAGGTGCAGGTACTGGCGACCGACCCTGCTTCCGACTGGCCGCTTTATGCACAGCTGGGCCGCCAGCTTTTGCTGCAGGATCAATGCTCTGCGCTGTTCGGTTGCTGGACTTCTGTTTCCCGCAAATCGGTGCTCCCAGTCGTGGAGCAGAATAACGGTTTGCTGTTCTATCCATTGCATTTCGAGGGTGAAGAAAATTCCAAGAACGTTGTTTACCTGAACTCGCCTCCCGCGAGTTCGGTTTTGCCGGCACTCGAATATCTCATGGGTCCCGAGGGCGGCGAGGCAAAGCGGTTCTTCATGCTCGGTTCGGACTACGTGTGGCCGCGGACGATCAACAAGATTTGCAAGGGCTATTGGGCATCAAAGGGCTTCGACGAAAGCTCGTGGAAAGAAACCTATGTTCCTGTCGGGTTTTCGAATTTTCAGACGATCGTCAATGACATCCGCCAATTTATTAACCAGCCTGGCGGCCAGCCCATCATCATTCTGACGGTTGTCGGTTCTTCCATTCCTGACTTTTTAAAGGAAATCATCAATCAGGGGATCAAGGCGACGGACATTCCCGTTCTCGGCCTGGATATGCTTGAGGCGGATCTCGAGGGGCTTGATACGACGACACTCGTCGGGCACCTCAATTGCTGGGCCTATCTGCAAAACGCCGAAGCGCCTGCCAACACAGCTTTCAAGGCGAACTGGGGGAACTACGTTAAAAGCGGAAGTCTTCCATATTCACCGACGACGGTTATCGATCCAATGGTTTCCGCCTATGACGGCGTCCACCTGTGGGCCAAGGCCGTGGAAAAGGCTGGCCAGGCCGATCCTGATGCCGTTCGTGCCGCATTTGATGGGCTGAGCTTCAATTGCCCTTCGGGTTACGACATCAAGATGACCGCCGAAAACAACTACGTTTCGCGGGGCGTGTTCATCGGTTCGGTAAAAGAAACCCAAGGGTTCGATATCCTTTGGCAGTCAAAAGACACCCCGAAGCCCGTGCCATTCAGTCCGTATATGTGATCTCGTCATGGGAAATCTTAAAATGTCATTTTGGACGACCGGTCCCGCCACTTTGTGGCGGGGCTTGCTCTCGATGCTGTTTTTGGTCATTGCCCTAGGGGCGGCCAAAGCAGACGAAACAACGAAACAGAATATAGTCGCACGGCTATGCTCATCAGCGGCAGCAGAACAACTAAATGGTGTTTCCGATCTCCTTCTCGCCGTCGAGGCCAACAATGTCGAACCCGCCTGGGGTCTGACAATTCTGGACGCGATCAGCCGACGAGCCCTGATTTGCGAAGGGCCCGAAGCGGTGGTGATCACGTCGAAGGAGATGCTTTCGGCTATTTCACTGGCGCCAGCATCGCACGCGCCTGAAATGAAAACGGGCGCCTTGGTCAATCTCAGAATGCGGGGGAAAGTGGACGCAAGTTTAGCGCTGCTTCGCTTGCTCGTCGATACCGGCGGCCCTGGCGCGATGAGAGATGCCGAGGAACTGGGCAAGCGGGTCCAGATGGTTCCGATCGCGCTCATCGAGCGCGCTGCAAATCTTGCGACCAATAGTGCGCTGGCGGAAAAGCTGAGAGATCTTGTCGCTTCAGGAGCGCTGCAAGACGGCGATCCGGCAAAAAAGCTGACGGCCATAGCGACTTTAGCGGCCTCTCCGTCAAGTCACAACTTGAGCTTGCTTTTAGAGGCGCAGAAAAATCTGACGACTGAAAACGCCGAAATCCAAAAAGCCCTTGCTTCAGCAATCTCGCAGATAAGGTTGTGGCTCGAGATTGGCCAGATTTCCCAATTGGCTTTCAGCGGATTGAGCTATGCCAGCATCCTCTTCATGGCTGCGATGGGTCTAGCTGTCATTTTCGGGTTGATGGGGGTCATCAATCTCGCGCAAGGCGAACTGATCATGATCGGGGCCTATGTCACCTTTCTGGTGCAGGAGGCCTTGAAGCTGCTGGCGCCGGGATTGGTGGGCTATTATCTGTTGATAGCAATACCATTTGCTTTCCTGGTTACCGGCGGCGTCGGCGTCGCGATGGAAGTAACTGTCATCCGCCATTTATATAAGCGTCCGTTGACGACGTTGCTGGCCACCTGGGCGATTAGCCTGCTGCTCATCAATCTGGTGCGGGTGCTGTTTGGAACGCAGAATCTGGAATTTGTCACCCCCGTCTTTTTGAGCGGCGGCGTTCACATATTCGCTGACTTTTTCGTGACCTGGAACCGCCTTTTCGCAATAGCATTCGCGTTCATCGTACTGTGCGCTGCTCTCGTCGTCCTGCGTTTTACCCGGCTCGGTATGTTTATTCGCGCGGTTACAGAAAATCGCACCATGGCGAGTTGTATCGGCGTTTCGGTGCGGTTCGTGGATATGGTCGCGTTTGGCTTGGGTGCCGGGCTGGCCGGTCTCGCCGGTCTCGCGCTGTCTCCAATCTACACCGTTAACCCCGGCATGGGCACAGGGTTTATCGTGGATGCCTTCATGATCGTGGTCCTTGGCGGCGTCGGCAGTCTCGTCGGCACCGCGGTTGCGGCCCTGAGCATAGGGATGATCAACGTAATCATAGAACCCGTTTACGGAGCGGTCGCAGCAAAGGTCATCGCTCTTTTGATCATCGTTGTTTTTATTCAGTTTCGTCCAGAAGGCATGATTGCCCAGAAGGGGAGGCGTTAATATGCGAGACATCCTGTTCTCCTATCGCCAAAAAGTTGCAGCCGAACGCCGAACCAATGATGTCATTGCAATGCTTCTGGTTTGTCTCGGCCTACTTATATTGGCGTGCGGCGTCACGGGCGCCGGGCCGTCAAGCTACGTCCTCAATCTCGTCGGCCAGATAGCGACGTTCGGCATACTTGCCATATCGCTCGATATCATCTGGGGATACGCGGGGATTCTCAGTCTTGGTCATGGACTGTTCTTTGCCATCGGCGGCTATGTCGTTGCCATGCACATGGTGAAAGTCGGTTATCTCTCAACGGGCGCACAGCCGGACTTCATGGTATTCATGGGATGGAGCGACCTGCCATTCTATTACGCGGGCTTCGAATTTGCGCCATACGCGCTGCTTGTCGCCATTTGCGTCAGTGCGCTCGTGGCCTTTGTGATTGGCTACAGTGCCTTTCGGGCGCGGGTGGTCGGGGTCTATTTCTCCATCATCACCCAGGCTTTCGTTTACATCGCCATGCTGCTGATGTTTCGCAACGATACCGGTTTCGGTGGAAACAACGGCATGACCGGATTTAGCACTCTGCTTTCATGGCCTCTTGCTGAACGCCGTACCGTCGCATTTCTTGCTGCAATATCTGTGCTTTGCACGGCCTTGCTGCTATTCGCAATGGCAAGATTAGTGACGTCCCGTTTCGGTCAAATGCTTGTTGCCATCCGGGACGACGAGGCTCGCCTGCGATTTCTTGGTCGCGAAACGCTATGGGTCAAACTCGGCATCTGGACGCTGTCGGCAATCTTAGCAACGCTTGCCGGAGTTCTTTATGTGCCTCAGGTCGGGATCGTTAACCCGAGGGTTCTGGCGCCCGATCTTTCGCTGGAAATCGCCGTATGGGTGGCGATCGGCGGGCGCGGTTCGCTTTCTGGCGCGCTGTTGGGAGCGATCGTCATCAGCACTCTGAAGTTCATTCTGACGGCTGTTGCACCCGATCTCTGGCCGTTCATTCTCTCCGCACTCGTGCTTTTTGTTGTGGTGATGCTTTCGAATGGCCTGAGCGATCTGCCGGGGATGTTCGCAACGAAAGTAAGAAAGATGGCGCGATGACCGAGGCACTTCAGGTTGATGGCGTTACCGTGACCTTCGGGACATTCCGGGCAATCAACAATCTAACATTTCATGTCGATTACGGAACCGTTTGCGCGATCATTGGCCCAAACGGCGCAGGAAAAACGACACTGCTGGATGCCATAACCGGGAAAAGCTCGGTTTCAAATGGTTGCATCACGCTGGATCGGCGGATTGAGCTGACGAAACTTCAAGAACCCGAGATCGTTCTTGCCGGCGTTGGCCGGAAGTTCCAGAAACCGAGCATTTTCGAAGCGTTGACCTTGATGCAGAACCTCATGCTGGCGTTGAACGTCTCAAAGCGCAGAACGATTATGGAGCTGTTTTCTCTGCCAACCGCGCAGCAAGTAGCATTGATCGAACAGACGTTTGAAACGATCGGGATGGCGGACCAGCACGATCAAATCGCCGGCACGCTCAGCCATGGCCAGAAACAATGGTTGGAGATCGGCATGCTGCTGATGCAGGAGCCGCGGGTTCTTCTTCTGGACGAACCCGTGGCGGGGATGAGCGACAGTGAAACGGAGCGAACGGCGGACTTGATCGCAAAGCTGAAAAGCCCCGATCGCGCCATTGTCGTCATCGAGCACGATATGGAGTTCGTCGAAAAAGTTGCGGACAGGGTAATCGTTCTGGATGGAGGTCAGCTTCTGGTCGAGGGACGAATGGATGCGGTCAAATCGGATCCACGTGTCGTTGAAGTCTATTTGGGGCGATGATCATGGGACTGACCATAGAGAAGCTAAATCTGCACTACGGCAGCAGCCATGCGCTGAAAAATATTTCATTTCAGACCGCAACAAAGGGCTGCACCGCTGTCATGGGACGCAATGGCGCCGGTAAAACGACGCTCCTGCGTTGCCTGATGGGAGTTCTCCCAGCGACCTCGGGCAAAATTTCCTGGAACGATCAAGATGTTGCGATCTTGCCGCCATTTCGTCGCGTAAGAGAAGGATTCGGATACGTCCCCCAGGGGCGCGAGATTTTCGCAAATCTCACGGTCGGACAAAATCTCGAAATCGCGGCGGCGGCGGCGAAGGTCGAAGAACCCGAGGAGGTAATCGCGGAGGCCGTCGCGCTCTTCCCTGTCATCGGAGAGATGTGGAAGCGCCGAGGCGGGGATCTTTCCGGGGGGCAACAGCAGCAGTTGAGTATAGCACGCGCGCTTGTAACGCGGCCCGAGTTGCTGATCCTCGATGAGCCAACCGAGGGTGTTCAGCCCTCGATTGTCAGCCGCATCGAAGACGTGATCGCGCAATTGCGCGGTCGCCTCTCGATCTTGCTTGTTGAACAATATTTCGATTTCGCCCGCTCCATCTCGGACCACGTAGTGGTCCTTTCCCGAGGCGAAGTTGTGCTGCATGGCGCCGCATCGGACATAAACGATGAAGCTGTGAAACGACATCTTTCAATCTAAATAGAAAGTGATACATGATGTTTGAAGTAAAAGCCTCTCCTGAGAACCTTTACTGGGGCTATTTCGATGCGGAGACCAAGCCAGTACTGACCGTTCCTTCCGGAGCGGAAGTGATGCTGCATACGCTACCTGCCTGCTTTGAAGAGGATGTTCCCCCTAATTCCACGCTAGTTACGCCAGATCACCGCATTGCGCTGGACAATCTGGTACCAGGCGGCGGCGACGGAAAAGTTGTGGCTGGCCCTGTCGGTCCCCACGTGCTCACAGGACCGATTTTCGTGGAAGGCGCAATGCCCGGGGACGTCTTACAGGTTGATATTCTGGAAGCCACACCCCGCCAAGACTGGGGCTTCTGCGCCATCCTGCCCCTTCTGGGAACATTGCCGGAGGAATTCACCAACTACGAGCGCATGCACGTTTCGATCGATCGCAATCGGCAGATGGCGAAATTGCCGTGGGGACTGGAGATTGCCCTTGATCCCTTCTTCGGCATCATGGGTGTTGCGCCACCAAAGGAATGGGGCCGAATTGGCACCCCGGAACCACGGGCGTTTGGCGGCAATATGGACAATAAAGATCTCCGGCCAGGAAGCACCGTTTATTTCCCTGTATTCAACGAAGGCGCATTGTTCAGCGCCGGTGACGGACATGGATGCCAGGGACACGGTGAGGTTTGTATCACAGCGCTGGAGACAGCACTCAACGGAGTCTTTCGCCTTACCGTGCGCAAGGACATGAAACTGGCTCAGCCATTCGCGGAGACCCCAGACAAACTCATCTCGATGGGTTTCAATAGCGACCTTGATGAAGCAGCCCGGCAATCGGTGCGTGAGATGATAAGGCTGATATGCGAACGTACGAATCTGGATCGGAACCAGGCATATATGTTGTGTTCACTCGTGGCCGATCTCCACGTAACTCAGCTGGTTGACATCAACAAAGGCGTTCATGCAATCCTCGACAAGAGGCACCTCGTAAACGCACTAGCAAGGCGCGAAGAATACTCACTTTGATCTCGCAATTTTAGAGTTGCCAACCGGGAGTGTCGCGTGTGGATGCTCCTGTTTTGGCGGGAACAATTTTTCAACTGCAGTCTGCGAGGAACTGGGTCGCAGCAATTCGCCCCTATAGCGATCATCCTCTGCCAGCGATGAGCCACTGATGCAGATTGCCTTGGCACCGCAAAGTATTCGATTGCGGACACTGCAGGGCCGACGACACTCGTACCTAGTTTTTTTGTCTGTGGTCCCAGCGATCATGGTACCAGAGCCACTGCTCTGGGTATTGCCTTATCCAGGTTTCTAGCTTCACATTCAGAAGCTGCGCTGTCTGCTGGAAATCCACTGCGCCTTGCTTGTTGCGAGGAATTTTAATCTTGGGCTCAAGCTCTAACCGGAACCGATTGTAGGGCAAACGAATGCACCGAGCCGGAAAAACATCGCAATCGAACTGCCGGACTGATTTTGCCAGCAGGGGGTTGGTTCTGACGTCCTCACCGAAGAACTTGGTCGGCAGACCCTTCCGAAACTTCTGATCGACCAGAATCCCCACACCGCCACCACAATCCAACTGACGGGCGAGTGCGAACGCAGATCCTGCGTGGGAGGGCACAAGGTTTCCGATCCTCCTTCTTCTAAACCTGGAAAGTTGCTCAGCGCCATAGGGGTTGTTTGGAGGACGAAACAGGGAAGTCACATTGGGACCGAAAGTGGCTGCAACGACCGCGAGCAGTTCGAAATCGCCTGTGTGCGCAGTAAACACAATGAACAGGCGTTTATGGTCGAAGCTCTGCGAACTCTGCAATTCCAGAAACTTCCACTCGCCCTGGCTGAGTCTGCTTGGGATCATAATCGAACAGTTGATCTAGGAAGACATACTCAGCAGCAAGCCTGCCAATGTGTTCCCAGCTCGCCAGGGCGATTTCGAGTCGTTCGCTTTCATCCTTGTTCGGATATGCGAGAGCCAAATTATGGAGGGCAAGCTGGTGGCGTGGGGTGAACGGGCCAACTAACCGTGCGAAGCGATCAGCAAACTTTATTCGGTATCAGCAGGGAATTGTTTTAGAACCCTCAGAAAACGAAAGGCTATGGTGGCATTAAGCCATTCGCGAGCGTTGTCGGCGCGAGTGGCAAGCTACCTTAGATTCTTGTTCATATTTTTCTTTCGTATGCTCGTCCTAGCTCGCCTGATTGTTTGGAGACGATCAGTGAGTGATATTTGTTTTTCGTTGTTATGACCATACTCCGGACCATTGAGATGGCAAATGTTTCCAAGGGTTGATAAAACGAACCGGGTATGATGCCGAAGGCAAGGGAAATGACCAGAGAAGAAATCCTCAGCTATTCACAAGCGGTCTGTGACGGTCTCCGAGAAGACGAAGACGGTGTGAGACGCGAAGTTCTGACGCATGCCGGAAACAGGTGGTCGCTTGGCGTGATCCACACCCTTGGAGTGTACGGTAGACTTCGGCACGCGGATATTGGACGACGAATGCATGGCGTCACGCAGAGGATGCTGACCCGCACACTACGCCAGCTAGAGCGGGATGGGCTCGTTACCCGATACGATCTCGTCGAAATGCCGCCACGCGTGGAATACGAACTGACAGAACTTGGCATGGGACTTCTTATCCGCATGATTCCACTTTGGACGTGGGTCGTCGAAAATTCCGATCTGTTTCGAAAGTCACGCGAGGATTACGACGCTCGTCCACCTGAGAAGCCTTCTTGGCAAACTTTCTGAGACGCAGGGTGCCGCTAAGTATAGATTCTCACGCGTCGTTCGCTGAGATCAAAGAACGGATGCCTTGGATTGGCGAGCGCTTAGCCGCGCTCACCAATACGGAGTGACCTGATCACCTATGGCTGGGCAAAAGTATTCGATTTGAGGAACGCGGCAAAGCCGCCATCCAGCTTTGAAAGAACGCCTTGCTTTCATCGCCGAACGTCCCATCGCGAGGCCGCGCACGAGACCTTATCCTTGTCGCGGTCGTAACGATTTGCGGTGCATATGTGTGGTGACGTTAGAAGCAATTTTACTTTCGATGCAGCTGGCGCTTCTGATGCTGAGCGCGCCAGTGAGAGGGCGTCTGGCCAGTCATGGAGTGAAACTCGAACAGCTACAAAGTGATGATGCCTACCGAGGGGGATGTGTTCAATCAGAGTTTTCTTCGCCGGGCCTATGCCAAGGTCGGCAAAGGGATCCGTTCGATAGCGCCGATTGCTGGAGAAGAACTCCACGTTCGCGAAGCGTTGCGACGATGGAACTGCATATGCAGCACGGTTGCCGGTCGTCCTCGTCGTCTGGATAACAGGCAATAATGCAGCGTGACGATCTTGCGCTATCGCCCTTCTCATATCCAGATACTCCTTTTATCGCATCCCTTTTGGTATCTGGCGTCGGATTATATTGTCGGGGCAGGTCCTTGCTCAATCGGGAGACGATTATTCTTCGTTGCCGCCCCGAGTTGTGTTCTCTCCAGACGCTTGGGCGGTGCCCAATCTTGTCTGGCTTCCTCTGAAAGTACCAGCCCGTGGCCGGGTCTGTCCGGCGCGTAAGCGTAGCCGTCGCGAATCTCGATAGGCGTTTCCACGAGATGGTCGAAATTCTGGAAGGAATATTCCAGCCATTCGACCTCTGGGAGAGCTGTGGCCATGTGGACGCCGACTTCAAGGAAAGTATTGCCGAGGCTGATCGGTATGCCCATTTCCGCGGCAAGCCAGCCGATACGCATGACATCTGTCACCTGTCCGTGGACATTGAGCAGATCCGTGCCATGTTTTCGAGAAGGATGCGCTTTCCGGGCATATCGAGATATTCGCCGCTGTTGATTTGGGTCCAGTTGACCGCATGACGCAACGTGCGCAGGCCCTCGAAGTCATGGCGCAGAATAGGGTCTTCGACCCAGAGCAACTCATGCCCGGCGTCGCGAATGGCAGTCAGCTTGACTAGCGCCTCTCTCGAGTTCCATGCCTCATTGGGATCGATCATCATCAACGACCCTTTCGGCACTGATTGCTGAAGGAGATCAAGTCGCTTTAGGTCACGACTGAAGTCTGGATGGCCGACTTTGATCTTGAACGCTGTATACCCCAGGCTCGAAGCATACGAGAAGAGCGCGCAAAATGCCTCGTCGCTTAGGTGAAAATCAAGGCCGCTGGCATAGGCACGGACGCGATCACGCCTGCTGCCGAGAAGTCGGTGCAGCGGCATGCCGGCCTGTTTGGCTGCAAGATCCCACAGCGCGACTTGTAGTGCTTCGTGGAATGGCAGCAATGGGCGCGGCAAATCTCTCTTGACGCGAAGTCTTCGTTGGAACAGGTGAGGCTGCAGTCGGGGCTGCGGCAGAGGCCGGGATAGGGATTGCGCTAATGGCGCGCAGTGGTGCGCCCGCCGGCGCGGTCGAAGTCGAGGCCCGGGGACTTCCGCAGTTACCTCATTTGGACGTGATGTTAATATCCAATGTCACCGGTGATCGCACGACGGCCGCATTGCGTCGGATCTCGAGGGTGTTTCAGGCAGGCGGACCAGTTATGGCAATGGGATAGGGAGAAACTGCGATAACTCTTAACTTTCAGATACGTAAAAGTTCTTTCACCGGGATGAGGACCGGTCGCAGGTTCGAATCTACTCAAGAGCTAAAACCTGGCCAAGAACCCAATTTGCCACAAGGGCATTGCGTATTCAGGACAGGGGTCATATATGTAGGTATGTTTCTACATGGAGCTTCGTATGGGTACCATCAGTTTGACCAGCCGCGAATTGAACCACGATGTTGGCAGAGCAAAGAAGGCTGCTGAGGCTGGACCTGTCGTTATTACTGATCGGGGCAGGCCATCGCACGTCTTGATGACTTATGGTGAGTTTGAGCGTCTAACAGGGAAACGTCATAATCTTGTCGATGCGCTATCGATGCCGGGTTTGTCGGCGATCGATTTCGATCCTCCTCGATCGATAATAGCAACCCGCGAAGTTGATCTGTCTTGAAATATTTGCTCGATACAAACGTCGTCTCCGAACTTCGAAAGGTGGGCGACGGAAAAGCCGATCCGAATGTAACGGCTTGGATAGGTGCGCACGATGCCCGTGATCTCTGCATTTCTGCGATAACAATTTTAGAGCTTGAGCGCGGGATACTTAGCGTTCAGCGCCGCGACCTTGCGCAAGGCTCTCGTTTACGTGCATGGATGGATGGCCGGGTTCGCCCGGAGTTTGCTGAGCGCACAATTGTAATCGATGATGTTGTTGCTACTCGTTGCGCCCACTTGCATATACCAGATCGCCGTAATGAAGCTGATGCAATCATTGCCGCCACGGCGCTTGTCCACGGACTGGCGGTGGTGACGCGGAATATTTGGGACTTCCAGGGAACAGGGGTAGTCCTTGTAGACCCATGGAGCGTCTGAGGCCAGGACGGCAGGGGCCTGGATCGTCTCTGCGAGTTGGGCAGAATAACGTGTCGCCGGTTCATATCCCTTCAAGGCGATAACGGGATTCTTAGATTAGAAGAGCCGAGCTGCTTACGTCTATGGTACACGATCAAAAATCGAAAAGTGTACTTACATTATCATGTTTTTAGTATATCTAGAGCGAGATGCTCTCGCACCTGTGAGCTGGCAGATCCCTAAGATGGAATTCGAATGTGCAGCAGCCTATCATCATGAGCCATGCGTCAACAGCGCGTCGTTCCAGTGGTTGGCGTTGCAAGCCCGATCGGAATATGTCGAGGCAGCCGTGTCAGCCATCCTGAACTCCGTATTTGCTCTTCACCGGCGCTCGCTGCTTTCAACCGTTATGCGCATTGTCCGTGACCCACATACAGCCGAGGATCTCACACAGGAAACCTACGTTCGCGCGAAAAAAGCATTTGATGACGGTGAGGTAGAGCATCCGGAAGGTTTTCTGCATCAAACCGCCCGCAACCTGGCACTGGATCACCTGCGCCGAACGGGTTCACGCAACGTGGTGGAATCGGTCGGACTTGATGACAATGTTACCGAGAATGTTGCAAGTGATGTCGTCCTGATCGAGACTGAGATCATAGAGCGGCAAAAATTTACAGCTTTCGAGCGCGCTCTACACGATCTTCCGGCGCGCGCACAGACGGTCCTCATTCTAGCGAGGATAGAACGTTGGGCTCACTATCGCATCGCAGAACATCTCGGAGTATCAGAGCGAACGGTCTTTAATGACCTGAAGATGGCCATGGCACATTGCCGCGATGCAGTTACCCGGCATGAGAAAAACTGATGGGCGTAGCCATGACGAGCTTGCAAAGATCCTCAATACCCGCCTGCTGTAAAGGAATGTTTGCCGGATCTCCGGTCGCCGAACGTCTAGTAGGTTGTAAGAAGGCTTTGTTACTGACGAATGGATGGTATCGGTGATAGGCGGCGATAGCACCACCCCACGGAAGATAAAAACCTGCTACGAGCACGATGATCCCATCGCTGACGCGGCATTAGAATGGTTCGTTCGCCTCCAGGGTGCAGAAACTTTGAACGAGGAGTGGCAGCTTTTCGAGCGCTGGCTAGACGAGGACGTGCGCCACAGGCAGGAGTTCGATAAACTTAACGAGATTTGGGGATCGCGGTCTTTCGAACGAGCGATCTCGCAATTGACGCCTTCCTCATCAAAACATCTTGTTTCTGCGCGTCGGTCCGCACGTTGGACAATCCGCACAATGGCAGTTGCTGCATGCGTGATCGTCTCTGTCGGATTATGGCAGGGGCCGGCTATGATGGTGGCATATCAAGCTGACTATGCGACTGCGACAGGCAATCAGTCGTTGGTCTCCCTGCCAGATGGGTCAAGCATGTTCCTGAACACTGACACAGCCGTAAGCATCGATTTCGATGATGGCCGAAGACGGGTTCAACTGCTTAAAGGCGAAGCATACTTCGACGTCAAACACGATCAGGCTCATCCGTTTCAGGTTGCTGGCGACTACGGAAAAGTAGAGGTGAGGGGAACAGCTTTCTCCGTTCGCACAGACAGTTCGCAAACCACTGTTGTTCTCGAACGCGGCCTGGTCGACGTTACCTGTCTGTGCGCGTCCCGGGGAGAAGCACAGCTGCTTGCAGGGCAAACGGTCACGGCCTCGGCAACTGCGCTTTCCGAGATCTCAAGCTCTGATCCCAGTAGAGTCCTTGCCTGGCGCAACGGCCGCATCGCCTTCGATGATGTACGACTTGGAAGCGTGATTGACGAACTCGGTCGCTATTATCACGGTCGAGTGTTCATTGCGAGCAATCGGGTGGAGCAACTGGTCGTGTCGGGTAACTACCGCCTCGACAATATCGAGGGTGCAATCCGCACTTTGGCTGACGCTGCTGGCGTCGGCATGACCCGTCTTCCAGGCGGCATAATAATCCTTCGTTAAAATGACAACTTTTTTTGCCGGATCGTAAAACCTGCTGCGTCAATCAGTTTGAGGGTGGCGTTCAGCAGGATGCGAGGCGACCCTCAGAGTATTCGAGTGAGGGTATCTTGGAATGATGACGGGACGGTCACACTACAATCGCATGCAGGACGTGGGGCGAGCAAAACATAGGTTGACGATGAGAAGGTTGCTTGCGGCCACGGTGCTCGGCTCCGCTTTGCTTGCTACGCAAGCGCCGGTGTTCGCGCAAGCACGATCGGCGGCCTCGTCATCGCAATCGGTGTCTTTCAACATTCCGTCGCAATCATTGTCCTCCGCGCTCGATGCGTTCATCAACCAAAGCGGCTGGCAGATCAGCTATTCGTCTGCACTCGTTCGCGGAAAGCAGTCCCCAGGCATTCAGGGGAGTGCGACGCCGACCGCCGCACTGAACCGGTTGGTTGCAGGAAGCGGGATTTCTGTCAGGATTGGTGCGCCGGGATCTGCCGCCCTTGTCGCACGGTCTGACGTTGCGGGTTCAACTGGCGATGCCACCATGCTCGCGCCTATTGTGATCTCGGGCGAGACTGCATGGGGACCGGTGGACGGCTACGTGGCCAAGCGGAGTGCCACGGGCACCAAGACCGACACGCCGCTTATGCAGACGCCGCAATCCATCAGTATCGTGACGCGGGAGCAGGCGGAGGCTCAAGGCGCGCAAAGCCTCGCCCAGTCGCTTCGCTATTCGGCAGGCGTCGCCGCCGAAGTCCGCGGTTCGGCAACCCGCTACGATATTCCCTATATCCGTGGTTTCGGCTCCCCGACCGACCCGGTCCAGTTTGTCGATGGCCTGCGGCTGCTGCGTGGAGGCGGTTACGCCTTCCCGCAGATCGAGACGTACGGCGTCGAGAGGATCGAATTCCTCAAGGGGCCTTCCTCCACCCTTTACGGAGGAAGCATGTCCGGTGGTCTGATCAATTCGGTCTCGAAGCGGCCCATCAGCGAGCAGCAGAACGAAGTCGAGGTGCTGTTCGGCAGCCATAACCGCATGCAGGCTGCCTTCGATTCATCCGGCCCGCTCGATGCGGAAGGCACAATGCTCTACCGCATCATCGGGCTTGCCCGGAAATCCGATACGCAAGTGGTCAATGCCGAGGAAGAGCGGCGCTACATCGCGCCGTCGTTCACCTGGTCGCCGGATGAAGATACGAGGCTGACGGTGATGGGCAGCTATCAGCACGACCCGGAAGGCGGCTACTATGGCATCCTGCCCACGGTGGGCACGCTCTGGTCGAGCCCGGCCGGCAAGATTCCGCGCTCGTTCAACGATGGCGACCCGGCATATCATGGCTTCGACCGAAAGCAGGCGATGCTGGGTTACGAATTCGAGCATCGCTTCAACGAAACCTGGACTGTCCGCCACAACCTGCGTTATCTCGACCTGACCACCGTAACGCAGGATGTCGCAACGAGCGGCATGGCGCCGGATGGGCATACGATCAACCGCTATGCGCTGGGCCAGGATGAGGCGATCCACGGCGTCACGTCGGACCTGCAGTTGCAGGGCGAGTTCGATACCGGCCGCCTCCAGCACACCGCGCTCTTCGGCTTCGACTATCAATATTCGGACTGGCGCCAGATCAGGGACTACGGCGGGGCACCGTCGATCGACTTCCTCAACCCGGTCTATGGAACGGCGAGCAACCTGGTGCTGGCGCGCATCACCAACCAGCAGCAGTCCATCCGTCAATCGGGTCTTTATTTGCAGGACCAAATCGCTCTCGACAATTGGACGATGGTCTTGGCGGCCGCTATGACGCTATTCGGACGACGACGGAAAACTATCTGAACGGTAGCAGCCAGACACAGGACGACGGCGCGTTCAGCGGCAAGGTCGGTCTGATCTACAATTTCGACAACGGCGTTGCGCCTTATGCGAGCTACTCCAGCTCCTTCCTGCCGGTAAGCGGAGCGGACGCAAAAGGCGCCGCCTTCAAGCCTTCGACGGCGGAACAGTTCGAAATCGGGGTCAAGTATCAGCCGGCGGGTTTCGACGGCCTGTTCACGCTGGCCTATTTCGACATCACTCAGCACGATGTCGTGACCGCCCTCAACCCGATCACGCGCTACCAAAGTGGCGAGCAGCGCTCGCGCGGCCTTGAGTTCGAAGCGAGGGCCGCCGTGACCGACAACATCAACGTCACGGGCGCCTTCACCTACACCGAGGCCGAGATCGTGAAGGGCCTCGGCGCTGATGTCGGGGACTATCCCATCGGCATTCCCGATCTGACCGCATCGCTTTGGGGAGACTATACGTTTGACAGCGGCGCCCTGGAGGGCGTGAAGATCGGTGGCGGTGTACGCTATGTAGGAAAGACGGTCGGCGGATATTCTCCGAACGCCTTCACCCCAGGCGCGACGCGCCTCGATGTACCCGGCTACACGGTCTTCGATGCGGCGCTGACCTATGATTTCGGCGCGAAGACGTCGGAACTGAAGGGCCTGACCGCACAGCTCAATGTCAGCAATCTGTTCGACAAGACCTATGTGACCTGCCTTTCCAACAACTTCTGCAACTATGGCAACGGCCGTGCGGTGTACGGAAGCCTCAAGTATCGCTGGTAAAGCCATGTCTACGATCCCGACATCCAGCGAGACCGCTGTCAGCATGCAACCCGGTACGGTAGACAAAGGGCAGTTTACCACCCTTGCCGGGCTCAGCGCCCTCTATGTCGGCTTCGGTATGACGATGGGGGTCATCCAGGGCGGGTTTCCCACCGTCATGCGGGCCGCCGGTATGAGCATCGGGTCGGCGGGCTGGCTCTATGCGCTCTATCTGCCGTTCGGTGTCGCCTTTCTCTGGTCGCCGCTCATCGATCGATGGCGACCGCCGGTGTTGACGCCTCGCATCGGCTGGATCGTGCCGCTGCAAATTTTGGCGGCGCTGATCGTCTGCGGCGTCGCCTTCATGGAAGGCGCTCCGATCGTCCTGCTCTTTGCCCTGGGCTTCCTCGTGGCTTGCGCCATGGCCACCATGGACATCGCACTCGATGGGCTGGCGGTCGATCTGGTCATGCCAGTCTGGCGTCCGAATGCGGCGGCGGCCAAGCTCGCCGCGCTTTCCATGGGGGCCATGATCGGGACCGGTGCCTTCGTGGCCCTGTTCCAACATCTAGGCTGGTTGCCGATTTTCCTGGGCTTCGGAGGGGTTCTCCTGCTGCTGACCCTGCCGGTCCTGGCATTGATCCCCTCGGAGAGAACGCTTCCAAGGCGCGAAGGCGGCGATGCGCGCTCGGGCAAGGCCAGCCTGACCAGAGTCCTGGCTGAGCCGCTCCAGCGAAAACGCCTGATGTTGCTGACGTTTGCGTGCTGCGTGATCTTTCCGCTTTCCGGCCTTAACCGCCTGATGCTCGTCGATCTCGGCCTGTCGGTCGAGACAATCGGCTGGGTCGTCGGCACATTGGGGCCGGTCGCCATGTTCGTGACCGCCTTGATATCGATGCCGCTGATGCAACGGACAGGACTGGCCGGTTCGCTCATCGCCTTTACCGCGCTAGGCTTGGCGGCCCTCACGGCCATGGCGGCGGGTTTCCAGTTCGAAGTTTCGGTGGCGGCCCTTACAGGCACGATCCTGATAGGGGCGGCCGTGAGCGGCATCTATGTCGCGCTGACCGCAAGGATACTCGGATGGGCATCAGGCCAGCAACCTGCGACCGACTATGCCGTTTTCTACGGCGCCGGCCGGCTCGCCAGCACGATCGTCATCATCGCCGCAGCGCAGTTCATCGCGCATCTCGGCTGGCCCCTGTTCTACGGGCTCGGCGCGGTCGGGCTGATCGTCGTCTTCGGGCTGGTGCACGGCCCGGTATCGGAAAGAACCTGATCTATCCCTGCAACCGGCCCCGCTGTTCGCACGCGTTGCGTCGACGAAGGCAGCCGCTGGAACAACATACTGGAACATTGTCATGACACTTCTCGTCGCCGAGGCCCACACCCGTCTTCCCGATGCCCTCTCGGTCATAAAGGACGTGTGCGAGCACTTCCTGGATCACGATGCCCACATTGCCGTGGACGGCGACACCCATACCGTAACGTTCGATTTCGGCGTCGGCACCCTGCAGGTGCAGTCGGATAAGTTGACCCTGCGGGCGCAGGCGAAGAGCATCAACGAGCTTTATTTCCTTCGCATGGTCCTTGCAGGGCATGTGAAGGAGTTCGCTGACCCGGAGCCGGAGATCGTCTGGAGCGGGGCAGGCAGCGATCTGGTGACGCCGCCGAACTTCAATCTTGCCCGCGTGATCGCCGTTCAGGATGTGACGCCGCATATGCGCCGCGTGACATTTTCCGGTGGCGACCTCACGCGTTATGCAGCCGATGACAATATTCACGTCGGCCTTGTCATCCCTCCCGAGGGACAGGATCCCGTCTGGCCGACCGTGGGCAAGGATGGACTCATTCAATGGCACGATGGGGCAGGCCGCCCCACGATGCGCCGCTATACGATCCGGCGATACGATGCGGCGGCCGGATCGCTCGATATCGATTTCGTCGTTCATGAGGATGCCGGGCCGGGTTCGGCCTTTGCCCTGCGCGCGAAAACCGGCGACATTGTCGGTCTTCTCGGACCGGGCGGCGGCGGCATAAGGTTCAAGGCCGATTGGTATCTGCTTGCGGGCGACGAGACGGCTCTGCCGGCAATCACCCGCATCCTGGAGGCGCTTCCACCCAGCGCGCGCGGCATCGCTTTTATCGAAGTTGCCGATGCAGCCGAAGAGCAGCCGATCACCACTCCCGCCGACATGCCCATCCGCTGGCTGCACCGCAACGGCGCGGCGGCAGGCACGACCACGCTCCTCGCCGACGCGGTTCGCGAAACAGCGTTTCCCGAAGATGACACGCCGATCTTCGCTTGGGTTGCCTGCGAACTCGACGGCTTCAAAGCGATCCGGTCCCATCTGCGCAAGGAGCGGGGACTGAAGAAGAACCAACACCTCGTGGTATCCTATTGGCGCAAGGGCAAGACGGGTGACGACAAACTTGAACGCGACGACACCTAGCCCCTCATACATGCGCTATTGATCGCCCAACACTGGTTCATCTCCCTTCAAGGTGAAAACACAACATCTCGTCTCAGTTCGCCAGGCTCATCCGTATCTAGCTGGCGACGACCTTGGCAGGAAGTTGATGGATCTTGGGCTTCTTGTCGAGCGCCAGGCTGACATGCACTTTCCGGATGACAACCGTTATGTTCTCAACGGTTTCATGGTTGTAGATCCGCTGAAGTTTCGGGCGATCTCGGACTCCGCTTCGGTCGTCGACTGGCATCAGAAGGGTTGGCTCGCCGCAGTCGAACTTCACCTCGCCTCGGCCAACAATTGGCAGGCCCTTCTTCTCCTGAATGCAGAGAAACACACCGAACAGGGAGCGATATGAAAACCATGACAAAAATCGCAATCGGAACCGTAGCACTGGCTGCCTTCAGTTTGGCGGCTGCCGCCTTTTCGGTCGACGTTCCTTGGAACGTAGCAAACGCTGGAACCAACGCAGACAGTGGAAAAGGCATTCTGCACCCTGCAGCCTCTGACACCACATCGCGTTTTAAAGTGGCGCAGGCAGCGCCACAGCTCGCAGCTAGTCAACGTTGCTCTTTACCAGGAGGAGCGTCATCGCTACGGGAAAGCTATCAGGACTGGATGGTCATGTGTGCCACCCAGCCCGCGGCTGAGGGGCAACCGGTGATCAAACGTTGCGCAATGAGTCAGCAACAGGCCAGCCAGCAAGGTGGCCAACGGGTTTTGGCAATAGAGATGAAACCAACAGGTACGGCATTTGAAGCCGCACTCTTCCTGCCGTTCGGTCTGGCGTTGGACAAAGGCGTGACGTTGCAGATCGACGAAGGTCAACCTAGCAATTCCTATCGTTTCCAGACATGCCTCCCAGCCGGTTGTATTGTGCCCCTAACTTTTGACAGCAGCTATGTTGCCGTCCTCCAAAAGGGCACTTCCCTTAGGATCAAGGCAGTTTCCGACGGAGGTGCTGAAACGCCATTCTCCGTCTCGCTTAAGGGCTTCGCGGCTGCAGCCGCGCGAGTGGCGGCACTTACAAAGTAAGACACCTGGTCTGCAGCTCACGCGAAATCTGGCTCCAGTTCCCGTGACCAGGAACCCCCGTGAGTTGCAGCTTGGCGGACCAAGGGTTTGGCGAAACACCGCAAAGGTCGGGAAGTAGGTCGTAGATCTTTTTGCGTGTAGAAAAGTCAAGTCGGTCGCCTTTTTTAGTTGAACAGAGTAACAACCGAGAGAACAGGCGTATGTCGCACGTAACGTTGACCACGAAAATAGTCTGCGCCTGGCTATCGAACAACTATATTCATTTTTCTGAGCTCCCACATGTTATTAAAATGGTTTCCGATAGCCTCGCCGGCTGCCCGCAAATCATCCAAGCAGCGGATGTTAAGTCAACACGCCGCCCTGCGGTGCCCATCGAGAAATCCGTTACAGACGATGTGATTGTGTGCCTTGAGGACGGTTTGAGATTTAAGACGCTGAAAAAGCATCTGCGCCACAAATACAATCCTACTCCTGATGAGTATCGGCATCGCTGGGGCTTGCCTACATCCTATCCTATGGTAGCACCAGCCTACTCGAGGAAGAGATCTGATATCGTTCGAAAGTCCCTACACGGCGATAGGGAGCAGGACATTAACGGCCGCAAGGAAAAGCGTGGCACGAGATGATGTAACTCGAAATATATCGCCATGTGGGCAGGCACTGTTTCAGGGAAACGAAACCGTCGGATTAACCCCAGTTACGAGCCACAATCAGATAATCAGCATTATGGAACTAAACCATTGATTTTTGTCATAAATCTTGAATTCGAATTGAAGCTAAGATAGCTGGTAAGAATAAAAAGAACGCAACAAAAGAAGCCAACTCGCGAAGCGGCAAGCCCCATAGTCTGCGCAAACCATTCGAGAGTAAAGCTCATCTGGAGCACGTAGTTCGTTATCAATGCGATCGCCTTCAGCGGCGACACTCAGGACACGTCAGAAAGTGTAGAAAGGCTTTTGCCGGATGGCTCGTCCGATGTCGTCCTTTTCCCCTTCAAATATTGCCTTATGGATCGGCACCTGGACTGTCTGACCTCCGAGCATCATCAGCACAACCGTTCCCTTGGGCGGGAACCCGGGAACATGACAGGCGAGTTCGCTTACGGAAACCACGAAATCTATCGACAAGGTTCATGCGCATCCGGGCGCTCGAAATCCACCGATCAAAGACACAATTGAGGGTTAACATTGTGCCCGCCAGAGCGAGCGCTGGCGATGAAAGAATCTTTGAACGAATTTTTTTCCGCCATGGTCAGGCTGGTCAAGAGACGCATCTCCGCCTTCCAAACCCAACTCCGGCGCTTTCACCGGTAAAAGCTCAGCTCTGGTGCTCGTGCCATCCAAATCGAATGCAAATGCCGTATGTCGTGCCGCCGTTGCCGGCGACATGGCGTGGGATCCATAAGCGAGAGTTTGCTCTTGAACAGTTTGACGATACATAAGACGACTTGGCGATAAAATTCCGCTATAAAGTCAATGTAAAATCCGTCACCCGACGGCAGCGAGGCCCATCACGACTGCATTGTCGCCAGCGAGGACCACGTCGATCGCTATAACCTGCAAGAACGCGCTCAGCCGACCGCCGTGAATGTTTCAATCGTGGGCAACTCCAATTGATACGGGAGGAGGGACGCACCGCGCTACTCCGATTTAAATGGATCGTATTTGAGTGCGAATACCGCTGCGGAGCCCGCGACGACCAGCAGCACGCGTACGATATGGTGCAAGACAACGAAAGGCACTTCGATGCCGAGCGAAAGAGCAATCAAGCTCATCTCCGCCACGCCGCCAGGGGAGTACGCAAGCAAAGTGCCAACGAACTGGTCCCCTGTGATCCGCGAGATCATGAATGCGAATGCCATCGACACTGACAACAGCAGGACAGTCGAACCGAACGACAACTTCAGCACCCTCAGGATCAGTGCCGGAGGAGTGTTCACGAACCTGCATCCAACGATGGAGCCGATTATGACCTGCGCCGCTCCTAGGAACACGCTCGGCAGCAGAAAGTCGGTGATGCCACTAAGATGAAGGCCCGCGCTCACGACCATCGGGCCGAGCAGATATCGAGCTGGCAGGCGCAGAGCGACGCCGATCCCTACCCCAACTACGACAGCCGCGACGAACCAGCCGAGATCGCGTAGATCGATGGCGTCCAGCGGCACGTAGCTCGAACCACTTCGGCTGATCGCGTGCCCGGTCACAGACTGGATTAGGAATGGCAAGCAGAGAACCACGAGGAAAATGCGGGCGGCATGGATGAGCGAGATCATGCGCTCGTCGCCACCGCGTTCGGCGCCCAGCGTGACCATCTCGACCAGTCCACCCGGCATCGCCGAAAAGAAGGCGGTCGGATGATCGAACTTGCCCACTTTTCGGAAATAGACGTAGGTTACAGAGGCTGCCGCTGCGATGAAGAATACCAGTCCGCCGAGCGAAACCATCCATATCCGGAAGTGCTCGAACACAGCCGGCGAAAACGACGTGCCGAGCATTGCGCCGATCGTCGCCGTCATCGGCGGACGAGCAAACTTTGGCATGGCAAGCGGCATGCGAAGCAGCGCCCCTGCCCCGCAGAAAATCATGGCGCCAAGTAGCCAGGCAAGTGGCATATGAAAATGCCACATCACCCAGCCGCCAAGGCTGCCGACCGAAATGGTCAGCAGGAACTTGGCGAATGCAGGCATGGCCATCACGACACCTGGTAGCTCGCAGTGACTGCAGTATGTGTCACCACAGGCGGGTTGGCGAAGAACGAGCCGACCAGCCGGCGCCACTCCTGAAAGTCGTCGGAGTCCCTGAAATCCACGGTGTGATACTCGACCGTTTCCCACTGCACCACCAGACGGTAGACAGACGGGTCTTCCACCACGCGCTGCAGATTAAGGCCATGGCATCCTTTCGCGCGGAGGAAAAGCGGGGCGGCTCGCGCCACACCATCTTCGAAACTGGCTTCCTCGCCCGGCTTCACCGTGATCTCGGCAACTTCATAGATCATGGATTCACCCCGCCTTCTGTACGTGCTCTGCATCGATCGTGCGCTCTTCGCCTGTCGCGATCATTGTTCGCGTGGCATCTATGGACGCGTAGGTCCAGAAGATGCGCATAGGTTTGTCGGACGCGTTGATGAAGCGGTGCGGAACGTTCGCCGGAATCCAGGTCGTGTCATTGGTGTCCATATGATGCTGGACGCCGTCGATCTCGGCAATCGCCTGGCCTTCGATGACCATGACGCTCTCTTCGCAATTATGCTTGTGGAGACCGATGGCAGCGCCGGGGTCGAAGGCGGTGATGCCATTGATCATGCTGGTTGAGCCGCACTTGCGGGTGACGAGCGGCGTCGTCCGCGCGCCACCACCCCGGTCGTTGGTCTTGAGTTCCTTGGGACGAAGGATTGCTGCTTCAGACATTGTCGTATCCTTGTTCTTCGTAATGCGGTTACTTGGCCGGGCCGACCCACACCGTCTTGATGTTCACGAATTCCCTGATGCCGTAGACGCCGAGCTCGCGGCCGTAACCGGAACGCTTGATGCCGCCGAACGGGTAGCGCGGATCGGAAGCCACCATTCCGTTGATGAAGACGGCGCCAGCGTCGATATCGCGAGCGAGGTTGCGGGCACGCTCCAGGTCTGTCGACCAGAGCGCGGAGCCGAGACCGAACTCGGTCTGGTTGGCGAGACGGACGGCCTCATCCGCATCCTTGACGCGGATGATTGCGGCAACCGGACCAAAGGTTTCCTCGCAGAATGCCACCATGTCGGGCTTGACGTTGTCGAGAACGGTCGGCGGGTAGTAGTAGCCGGCACCTTCGATCGGCTTGCCGCCTGTCTTGAGAACCGCACCGGAGGCCAGCGTCCGCTCGACCTGGCTGTGAAGCCCTGTCATCAGATTTTCGCGAGCCATCGGGCCGATGTTGGTGTCACGTTCCATCGGGTCGCCGATCTTCAGCTTGGCGACACCTTCCAGGAATAGCTCGACAAAACGGTCGGCGATGCTTTCTTCGACGATGAAGCGCTTGGCATTCACGCACGACTGGCCGACGTTGATGTAGCGAGCCTTGACCGCTACCTTTGCCGCCTCTTCCAGGTCGGCATCGGCGAGAACGATGAAGGGGTCGGAACCGCCAAGCTCGAGAACCTGCTTCTTCAAGGCCTTGCCGGCTTGCGCGGCAACGATGGCGCCGACCTCCGTGGAACCCGTCAAGGTGACGGCAGCGATGCGATCATCAGCAATGATTCCCGCGACCTTTGAGGCATCGATAATGAGGGTGGCGAACAGTCCCTCCGGGCAGCCGGCCTCCTTCATGATGTCCTGAATTGCGAGGGCGCATTCCGGCACGTTGTTGGCGTGCTTGAGGATAGCGCCGTTACCCGCTGCGAATGCTGGCGCCGCGAACCGGAAGAACTGCCAGAAAGGGTAGTTCCAAGGCATGATCGCCAGCACCACGCCGAGCGGATCGAACTCGACAACACTCTCCGTCGCATTGGAGGGTACAGCTTCGTCCGCCAAGTAGTTGGCGGCATGTTCGGCGTAGAAGTCGCAATTGTATGCGCACTTCTCGATTTCGCCCTCGGATTCAGCGATCGGCTTGCCCATCTCTCGGGTAATCATCTCCGCATACCGCGACTTCCCGCTGCGCAGTGCCTTTGCCATGTTCTTCAAAAGGCCGACACGTTCCTCCACCGGAACCTTCCGCCAAGCCTTTTGCGCGTTGGCAGCGGCCGTGAGCGCATTGTCCACGAAGGCGTCGTCATGCAGTTCGTAGCGGGCAAGTTCCTTGCCGTTCGCCGGATTAATTGAAACGATCATCGTCTTCTCCTTTGGAATTCTTTAGCGAGCCGCGCTGTTGCCAGGCCGGGCTTTCCACCGGGCCAGGAACTGAGCGCTTTCGAGTGTGTTGGTTGAGGGCACATATTCGAAGCCGATTGCGCCGCTGAATTTATGTTTGGCGAGCACATCCAGAACGCCGTCGAAGTCAATGGTTCCGGTCCCCGGCTCATGGCGCCCGGGATAGTCTGCGATGTGGACATGGCCGATACGGTAGGCATTCTCATCGATCCAGGAAATGACATCCTGGCCGTTGCTTGCCGCATGGAATGTATCGACCAGGAGGGTGACATTGCCGGGACCGAAAGCATCCTGAATGCGCACGGCATCTTCAAGTCGTGAAACGGCGTAGCCCGGAACTGCGGCATGACCGATTGCCTCGATTAGAACCCGGGCAGAAGTCGCTGCGGTCTGCTCCACCGCATAGGCGATGTTGGACATGTAAATGTCCCAGCACACCTCCGTTGCGCTGACCTCTGGAACACCCGCCATGGGGTGGACGAGTGGCACACCCACTTCGAGAGCATAGTCCAGCGACTTGTCGAACGAGGCCCTGAAATCCGCGTCCCGTCCCGCAAGTGCCGAGATCCCCTTCTCCCCCTTGCTGGCATCGCCGGTTGCGGCGGCTAGCTGGGTGAAGACGAGGTTGTTCTCGGCCAGCAACTCCCTCATCCGCTTCGGTGGGATTGCGAAAGGCTGAGGATGCTCGATGGCCGTGAAGCCCGCAGCCGCCGCTGCAGCCACACGCTCCTCAAGCGGCAGCTCAGTGAAGAGGTAGCCGATATGCGCCGACAACCTGTTCACGGTCATGCTGCCGCTCCCAAGGGAGACGCGCGCCCGACCGGGAAGGTGATACCATAAGTGCTGCCTTCCTTTTGCAGGTCTTCGATAACGTTGCCTGTGATTGGAATGCCTTCGGCACGGCGCTGTGTCTCGCGGCGCTCTTCCGGTTCGCCCGGCATCATAATTTCATCGACGTTGGCCGCCTTTGGCAGCTTCTTAATGCGTTCATAGAACTCGTCCATGCGTGCATCGAAGTCCTCAAGCGACATGAAAAGGTCCGGCTTGATGGCGAAGAACAAGTGGCCGACATTCTGCGGTTCGCTGTGATCGAAATAGAGGCTCTTGACGTCACCGCCGAAGTTGGCGCCGGTCAGAACGCCGGACATCAGATCCATCAGGGTGGCGAGAACGGAACCCTTGACGCCACCGAATGGAAGGCAGACGCCTTCGAAGGCTTTCTCGGCGTCGGTCGTGGGATTGCCATCGACATCAAGTGCCAGGCCTTCCGGGATCGGCTCGCCCTTCATTGCCGCCAGTCTGATCTTGCCACGCGCGATGACCGTCATCGCCATGTCCATCACGTAAGGCGCGTGCTTGCCACCCGGAATGCCAGCCGCGATCGGGCTTGCACCGAGGAAGGTCGTTCTCCCGCCCCACATGGGGATGGCTGGCGACGAGTTGGTGAAGATCATCGAGATGTAGCCGGCCTTGATGGCCTGAAGTGCGTAAAGTGCGCCCATGCCGAAATGCGTGCTGCGATGAACGCCAACGAGCCCGATGCCGTTCTTCTCCGCAAGCGCTACAGCTTCATCCGTCGCGCGATGCGACGGTATGAAGCCCATGCCGTTGTCGCCGTCCACGAGGGAGACGGCGCCAGCAACTTTCTTGACGGTGATGTTGGGCTTGGGATTGACCAAGCCCTTGGACAAACGCTCCACATACATGGGGATGCGGGAAATACCGTGCGAGTCGATGCCGCGGAGGTTTGCCTTGATGAGATCGTGGCCGATGACGCCAGCGTCGGCAGCCGTCATGCCCGTTTTCTCGAATATTTTGGTTGCGAACTCAATGAGCTCGGCTGTCTCGAAATACCGGGTTTCAGTCATTTTCAAGAGTCCTCTTTGATATTTAAGAAAGTGTGACGGCGCCGGTTATAAGCGCGGCGAAGAGCATCAGAGCGGTCAAGACGAGTGTCCACTTGAGCGCGAAACGTTGGAAGTCTCCCATCTCAACCTTCGACAGTCCCAACAGAACGTAGAGAGCGGCGACGAGCGGGCTGAGCTGGTGGACCGGCTGACCGATCAGCGAGGCGCGGGCGATGACTTCCGGAGGGATGCCATATTTCGCAGCCGCTTCGGCTAGCACCGGCACGACGCCGAAATAGAACGCATCGTTGGAAAGGAAGAAGGTGAAAGGTGCGCTTATCAAGGCTGTGATAAGCGGAAGCAGGTTACCGTGCCCTTCCGGGATCATCCAAACAATACTCTGCGCGAGGGCATCCGTCATGCCCGTACCCTTGAGAATCCCTGTGAAGACGCCAGCAGCGAAAATAACCGAGACGACGGCGAGAACGCTTGGCGCGTGAGCCGAAATGCGCAGGCGTTGTTCGGGAAGCGAGGGGAAGTTGACTGTAATGGCAAGTGCAAATGCGATGATAAAGAGTACAACCAGTGGCGCAACATCGGCAACGAGGAAGACCATCAGAAGAACAGTCAGGACGATGTTGAAGGCAGCGCGCCAGCCGGTTGCGACCTTCATGCCTTCCGGGCGTTCCGCATAGTCCTCATCGCGGAACTCCGGTTGCGGACGATCGGTGGGCAGCGTCAAGGTACCCAGACGCTTCCGTTCCTTAAGACCGAAATAGCAGCAGATAGCCACAGAACCCAAAGTCGCCGCAACGATCGAAGGCAGCATCGCCAGGAAAACCTGATTTGCCTCGAGATGCAAAGATGCAAGCACGCGGGCCGTGGGGCCGCCCCAAGGCATGATGTTCATGATGCTGTTCGGCATCAGGATGGCCAGGGGCAGGATGAGCGGGTTGATCCCGAGACGACGGTGCAGCGGCATCATTGCGGAAACGCAAAGCATGTAAGTTGTAGAGCCATCTCCATCGAGCGAAATGATGGCAGAGAGGATCGTCGTGCCCACGATGACGCGTAGCGGATCGCCGTGGCAGATCTTCACCACCAACCGAACGATCGGGTCGAACAGGCCCACATCAATCATCAGACCGAAATACATGATGGCGAAGAGCAGCAGTACCGCTGTCGGCGCGATGGACTTTATGCCATCAACCATCATTGCTGGAAGCTCGTGTCCAAATCCGCCAAGAAGGCCAAAGAGGAATGGCACGAGGATCAGCGCAATCAGCGCAGACAGGGTGCGGGTCATGATTGCGGTCATGAAGATCGCAATCATTGTGTAGGCAAGTATGGTAATCACGAAGCAGCTCCATCAGAATTCTTCTCGCCGACGCTGTCGACGCTAGAAGTCCGGGTTTCGTGCGTTCTCGCATTCATTTTCCGCAGCAGATAAGGAACGATCAGGATTGCGAAAGAGATGGCGATGAGAACGGCAGAGAGAGGGGTTGAAACAAGGGTAAGTGGGTCGCCCTGACCGATAGCGAGGGCGCGGCGGAACTGGGTTTCTGCCATGGGTCCGAGGATGAGGCCGATCAGCACTGGCGCGATCGGGAAATCATAGACGCGCATGACGTAGCCGAGGCATCCAATGGTGAACATCAGGACCAAATCGAGCCAGGAGTTGGAAACACCCCAGATGCCGACCAGCGAGAAGATGAGGATGCCCGCATAGAGATAGGGCCGCGGGATCAGCAGCAGACGCACCCATAGGCCGACCAATGGTAGGTTGAGGATCAGCAGCATGATGTTGCCGACATAGAGCGAGGCGATAAGCCCCCAGACGAGATCGCCGCTGTTGATGAACAGGAGCGGACCGGGCTGCAAACCGTAGTTCTGGAACGCGGCGAGAAGAATGGCGGCGGTCGCAGATGTTGGAAGGCCCAGTGTCAAAAGCGGAACAAGAACGCCGGCGGCAGCGGCATTGTTGGCAGCCTCCGGTCCGGCGACACCCTCGATGGCACCAGTGCCGAAATCTTCCGGGTGACGCGTTAGCTTGCGCTCGATTGTGTAGGACAGGAAGGTCGGGATTTCAGCACCACCGGCAGGCAGGGCACCGATAGGGAAGCCGAGTGCGGTTCCCCGGAGCCATGGCTTCCACGACCGCTTCCAGTCTTCGCGGGTCATCCACAGACCGCCGGAGATGGGATTGAGATGAGGCGGCGCGAATGCAAAACGGCTTGCGACGTAGAGCGCTTCACCGACCGCAAAAAGCGAGACGAGAACCACCGTCATATCGACGCCGTCAAGCAAATCCGGCAGGCCGAACGCAAGGCGGGAGACACCCGTCTGCCCATCAATGCCGATAAGGCCGAGAGCAAGACCCAGGAACAGCGCAATGAAGCCCCGCAGCCTGGACGTGCCCATGACGACCGACACCGACATGAATGCCAGTACCATCAGCGCGAAGTAGTCCTGCGGCTTGAAAATGAAGGCAAGCTCGGCGATTGGCGGCGCGAGGAAGGTGACGCCAACCGTCGCGATGGTTCCTGCAACGAAGGATCCGATGGCGGCGGTTGCAAGGGCTGCGGCCCCTCGACCGTTACGGGCCATCTTGTTACCCTCGAGCGCGGTCATCATCGAACCGCTCTCGCCCGGTGTATTCAAAAGGATGGACGTCGTCGAGCCGCCATACATTGCGCCGTAGAAGATACCGGCGAACATGATGAAGGCACCGGTCGGATCGACGTTTACTGTGACGGGTAGCAGGAGCGCGATGGTAAGCGCCGGGCCGATACCCGGGAGAACCCCGATTGCTGTTCCAAGAAATGTGCCGACGAAGGCCCACATCAAATTGTGCGGCTCAAGTGCGGTCGAGAAACCTTGTGCGAGTGAGTAGAAGGAATCCATGATCAGACCCCCGCCACAGGCAGCAGGCCACCAAGCGGAACGCCCAGCAGCCGGAAACCGTACCAGCAGATGAGGGCAAAGGTTGCCCCGATGACCGTGTTGAACACGTAGCGACGCGATTGGAAGGCACGCGTGGTCAAGACGAAACTCGCCGTCGCAGTGATGACGAAGCCAAGCGTCGTCATCGTCAGGATCGGAATTCCTGCGCCAGCTGCGGCGAAGGCGAGTGAGCTACGAGATGGAGGAAGGTCACTTGCGACATCTTCCGCCTCCTGCGCCTCAAAAGGCACGCCACGATAAATCTGGAACGCTAAAATTGCGCCGAAGACGACCAGACCGGCACCGATAAGGGTGACGGTAAAGCCAGGCCCAAGCTCTGCATATTGGGCAAATTGCGGTAGTAGAGAAGCCTGGTAGAGCCAGACCAGGCCGAAGGCGATGACGCCTGCGGCAATCCAATACGGACGTTCGACCATGTTCATCGCCTCCGGCTCTAGATCACTTCGTCAGGCCAACGTCTTTGAGCGTCGCGGTCTGGTTTGTTACTTCCTGGTCGAGAAACTTCACGAAATCATCGCCGGAAAGATAAGCGTCTTCCCAATTCTGCTTTTTGAGCGTTGCCTTCCAGGTTTCTGTGCCATGCATCTTCTGGAAACGGTCGAGCCATGTCTTCTTTGCTTCCTCGCTCATGCCGGGTGCGCCGACAATGCCGCGCCAGTTGCCGATGACGACGGGATACCCTGCTTCGGTCAGGCTCGGCGCATCGATGCCTTCGACGCGCTCCTTGGAAGTGACGGCTATGATGCGGATGCGACCAGCCTGTGCCAGGGAGCGGAATTCTGAAAGGCCTGAGATCGCAGCCGTGGTGCTGCCCCCGGCGAGTGCGGTCACCACTTCGGCGCCGCCGGCATAAGGGATGTAGTTCAGTTTGGAAGCTTCGAGGCCGTTGGATTTCGCCAGAAGTGCCATGGCGATGTGGTCTACACCGCCTGCGGAACCGCCGCCGATGGCAACGCCGCCGATGTTTTCCTTCATCTTTGCGACGAGATCATTGATCGTCTTGATGTCGGAATTTGTCGGTACGGCAATTGCGCCTGTATCGTTGGTCAGGCGAACGAGCGGTGTAACATCTTTTAGCGAAACCGGGGAATTATTGAGAATGATGCCTCCGATCAGGATCGCACCCATGGACATGACCGCATTGTCGTTGCCCTTCGACGTGTTGACGAACTCCGCAAGACCGATCGTTCCGCCAGCACCGCCGCGGTTGGTGAACTGAGCACCGTCGGTGAAAATCTTTTCCTTGCGCATGGCTTCAAAAGGCAGACGGGCCATTGCATCGTAACCACCGCCCGTGCTTCCCGGCGCAAGCACGACGGCTGGATCGGCCATTGCAGGTGCAGTCATGACGACGAACGCAATTACAGCGCCGAATACGCTATTCAGTTTCATGGAATCCTCCCAAGAGTAAGCCAGGGCGCGAGACCTCCAACGCCCCTAACAACAACGTCGCCTCCTTGCGGTCATTGTTGTAAATAATGACTTAAGACAATTTCGAGCGGTTTGCAAGTATCTGGTGCGAACATCCTGAGTTATTGTAATGAAAGACAGGCAACAGGAATGAACATGGCCAATCAGCTGCACAGGGCGCTCGCCGCCAAAATACTTCGATATGTCAGGACGAGCGGGCTCCAGGCCGGTCACCACCTTACCGAAGCGTCGCTGTCTGACGTGTTAGGCACATCGCGCGGCCCTATCCGTGCAGCGCTGGCCTTGTTGATTGAAGATGGCTACGTTCAGCAAATGCCAAACCGCGGCTTTTTCCTCGGTAATGTCATCGCCGAGCCGACTTTACCGGCGGCCGAGCAGGACGCATCCAGCGACGATGAAGCGCTTTACCTGTCGATCGCTGATGACCGTCTTATGGGTAATATTGCGCGTACGGTGTCGGAGCCAGATCTAATGCGCCGCTACGACATCTCGCGCCCTCGCCTGAGGCGTATTCTGACGCGGATTGCTACAGAAGGCTGGATAGAGCGCCGCGAGGGCCGCGGCTGGTCCTTCGTGCAATTGATCGACTCCGTCGAAGCCTACCGCGAGTCCTATGAATTGCGGCAAATGCTGGAGCCAGCCGGTCTCATCAACGACTCGTTCAAGCTGGATGAAACCATCCTCAGTAGATTACGCCAGCAACAGGTGATGGTACGCGACGGAGGCTGGAAATCTCTCAGTCAAATTGAGCTTTTCGAGACCAATGCGCAGTTTCACGAAGGCCTCGCGCAGATGTCCGGAAACCGCTTCCTGCTCGGGACGATAGAGCGACAAAACCAGCTACGAAGGCTGGTTGAGTATCGGCAAACGCTGAATCGCGAGCAGGTGCGTGGCCAGAATAACGAACATCTTGATATTCTGGACACGCTCGAAAAAGGGCTTCGCTTTGAAGCCTCGCAAATCCTCGCTCACCACCTCGGCAACGCCAAGAACAGGAAAGCGCGTAGCGCGATTTTCGAGTCCGCGATTGAGTAGAGGCACCGCCTCAGTGGCGCATCCTCAGCCGGAAATCGGCCCTCTCCCATGCCCGACCTGTGAATTCTCATTTGAACGCCGGCGCCCAAATAACCTTTGGATTGTCTTATCTATATATAAATGATAATCCTTAGGTTGAGAGTCTTTGCGATCATCGGGGAGGATGTACGTGAAATCGACGTTATTGAACGCTACCAGTTTTGTGATGCTGGTGTCGCAGTTCGCCATTTGTGCGGCCGCAGATGAGCCGATCGCACAGACCGCAGAGGGGACGTTTGTCGGATTAGTAACAGAGCGAGGAGAGGAATTCCTGGGGGTGCCATACGCCAAAGCGCCTGTCGGCGATCTGCGCTGGAAGGCGCCGGAGAAGATGGCAACGTGGCAAGGCGCTCGCGATGCCAAGACCCTGCCGCCTGCCTGTCCCCAAAAGTTCAACGCCGACCAGCGCGTCTCGTTATCACAGAGCGAGGATTGCCTGTTCCTCAACATCTATCGTCCGAAGGATAGTGCAGGGAAAAACCTTCCCGTTGCTGTCTGGCTTCACGGTGGTGGCAATACCAATGGCTCAGGCAGCAATCACGACGGCGGCGCGATGGCCGAGCGGAATGGCATAGTCGTCTTGACCTTAAACCATCGCCTTGGGGCGCTGGGCTTCCTCAACCACCCTGCACTTCAGAAGGAAGCGAAGGATGGGCTGGCGGGCAACTACGGCATAGCCGACATCAAAGCGGCGCTTATCTGGGTGACGGACAAGATCTCCGGATTTGGCGGGGATCCCAAGAAGGTCACCGTCTTTGGTGAATCCTCCGGCGCGACCAACATCTGCGCCATGGCGGTAACGTCTGCTGGGGTGCAGGGCCTCTACCGCGGCCAAATCATCGAGAGCGACGACTGCTTCCATGACATGGAGACGGCCGAGAGCTCTGAAGTTAAAGCCGTAAAATGGTCGGAGCAGATGGGCTGTAAAGCGTCAGAAGACGCGGCATCATGCCTGCGCAAAAAGTCGGTGGACGAGATTATCGCCGCCGGAGGACGCTGGTTTCCTCAGGTCGACGCCAAAGGTCTTCTGACCGAATACGGTGTGGATGGCATTGCGTCTGGCAACTTTTTGAAGATCCCGACGATCATTGGCTCCAATCGAGAGGAAGGCCGCAACGCTGGGCCGAGCTATTTCAAGTTCACGCAGTCCGACTACCTGAAATGGGTCGAGCAAATTGGCGCCCCGGACCGCGCCGAGCGCATTCTTGAAAAATATCCGGCGAATTTACATACCGACAAAAAGCACCCGATCGCCGAAGTCGTGACCGATGTTATCACGGACAGCGGTATGCGCGGCCTTGGCGGCTGCACGGTGCGCGATGCGGCAATCAAGCTCTCCCGGATCGCGCCGACCTATTATTACCAGTTCGATGACCCGGGGGCTCCGGTTACCAATGAGGTCGAAGGTTGGAAATTCGGCGCTGCTCATGGCGCCGAAGTCCCATACCTTTTCCCGCGCCATGACGGCATCGACGAAGCGTCGAGGAAGTTCGATGCCGGGCAGCGCCAACTCTCCGACGATATGATCCGCTACTGGGGTGCCTTCGTGCGCAGCGGGGCGCCGCGGGTCGATGGTCTCCCCGATTGGCCGCAGTTCGGCAAGGAGCAAAAGGCAATGATGCTCCGGCCCGCAGGCAAGAGCGGAATCGTGACCAGCGAAGAGATCTCCAAGGACCATCAATGCGACTTCTGGACGTCCATGCCCTGGATCACCGACCGGGGCTAGGCGTCGAGCAACAGCCGTCCGTCGGGAAGACGAAACATGGGAGGAGAGAATGAAAGTGATCAACAGAAGAGCCTTTGTTAAGGGCATCGGAATGTCGGCTGCAGCAGTAGCCGTTTTGCCTATAGCTGTTGCGGCCAAGGAGTCGACATTGAAACCATTTCGGCCCCGCTTTGCCTATGTTGGCTCGCGGACAACAAAGGAACGGAAGGCCCGCGGCAAGGGCATAGAAGTGTATCGTATCGGTCAAAATGAAAGTGAGTGGGAGCACATCCAACTTCTCGATGGACTGACGAACCCGTCCTTCCTTATCACCGACGCCGAGCGCCGCTTCCTCTACACGGTCCATGGTGACGAGTCCGAGATTACATCCTTCGCAATCGATGCCGACATCGGGAAGCTTCGAAAGATCGCGACGGCATCGACCCGAGGCAAGAACCCGGTTCATCTGGTCATACATCCGAGCTCCCAGACGATGCTCGTTGCAAACTATGCGACGGGCTCCATCGTGACGATACCGATTTCGACCGACGGCACTCTCAGCCAGGCAGGAGACCCTATTTTTCTGCCTGGAGAATCGGGTCCGCATCGAACCGAGCAGACGATGTCCCATCCCCACCAGATCGTCGCGGATCGTTCGGGCCGCTTTTTTCTGGTGCCCGACAAGGGTCTCGACCGCATCTTCACCATCGCCGTCGATGAGCGCGGAAAGCTTGAGATCGTGACATCGATCGCTACCCGGCGGGGCGCCGGCCCAAGACACGCGGTATTCAACCCACAAGGCGATATCGTACATGTCGTAAACGAACTGGATTCGTCGATCACCACCTATGGATTCGACAGCACCAGCGGTGCCCTCACTCCGATCGAAATTGTTCCGAGCGTGCCTACCAGCTTCCTGGGCGATAATCGCGCCGCTGCCATCGGTGCTTCAACCGACGGCAGCCAGCTGTTTGCAACCAATCGCGGTCAAAACACAGTGGTACAGTTCAACATCGATGCCGCCTCCGGCAAGATCTCCGACCCGAGATGGCACCAGACCCTTGGCAAAGGACCCAGGTTCGCGAGTCTCTCTCCGACAGGGAAAACGTTGTTTGTGGCAAACGAACTGACCGATACCGTGGTCGCATATGACTTGAGGGCAGAAGGAATGATGACGAACCCTACTGAAACAGCTGCGACCGGTAGCCCGGTCTCCATTGCATTCGCCTGATCGTCTGAGAGCAGTCATGAAAATCCTTTTTCTCAGCGGAGACGGTATCGGCCCGGAGATAGCGGCGGCAACGAAGTCGGTGCTTAAAGCCGCCGACCGCCGGTTCGACCTCGGGCTTGAGTTCTCAGATATGGAAATCGGCCTCGCGGCACTAAAGTCTCGCGGCACGACGCTGCCGCCAGAGGTGCTCTCGGCGATCCCCGACCACGACGGCGTGGTGCTTGGGCCAGTGTCTCATTACGAATATCCCAGCAAGCAGGAAGGCGGCGTCAATCCATCCGGCGCTTTGCGCGTCGGCCTCGAACTCTTCGCGAATATTAGGCCCTGCCGGTCCCGTCCGGAACTGACCATTCTTCGCAAGCCGATGGATCTGGTCATCGTCCGGGAGAACACCGAAGGCTTTTACTCCGACCGCAACATGCATGCCGGTGACGGAGAGTTCATGCCCGATCCCGACATGGCGCTTTCAATACGGAAGGTCACGGCTCGCGCTTCTGCCCGCATAGCCAGGGTCGCATTCGATATCGCCAGTTTTCGGCGTAACAAGGTTACAGTCGTTCACAAGGCAAACGTAGTCAAGCTGTCCGATGGCCTGTTCCTCCGTGAAGTCCGCAGGGTCGCAAGAGACTACCCCGACGTTGAACTGGAGGAACTGATCGTCGATGCGGCAGCGGCCATGCTGATCCGCAAGCCAGATCAGTTCGACGTCATCGTCACCACCAACATGTTCGGAGACATACTGTCTGACGAAGCGTCCGAGCTCTGCGGCAGCCTCGGATTGGGCGGGGCGATCAACATGGGCGAAGGTGTCTGCGTCGCGCAAGCACAGCACGGTTCAGCGCCGGACGTCGCTGGAAAGGGCGTCGCGAACCCTACGTCGCTTATCCTGTCCGCAGCAATGCTCCTGGCGTGGCGAGGTCGCCACGGTGGAAACAGCAAGCTCGAACAAGCAGCTTCTGGGATCGAAGCCGCCGTCGATAAGGCCTTGCTCGATCCCGACCTGCGGACACCAGACGTAGGTGGCCGAGGCTCTACCACCGAATTCACCAACCTCGTTTGTCAGATGCTGTCGTGACTCCGGCGTTACCTCCGGTGGCAACAGTTCTTCAGTATGGAATGGAACGGGCCAACCCCACAGTAGTCGAGCATTCTCGCTTTCGATCTCACACCGAGGGACGGATATCCGTTATTGGTATCTGGATTTTGCTTCTCGGGCGCGCTCATTAAGACGGCATAGGCAAATCGCTGGGGGCGGCTGATCTGCCGAGGCGGAACGACTCTGAGGTTTCAGTTATGACCCCGTCGGGGGAACGTGATGCGACATGAACATCTTCACGGGCGAAGGCGATTGCTGCGGTGCGCGTGCTTACCCGAGTCGGCGCGTTTGGCGCGAGCCTTTCGGCCAAGGAGTTAAGCCGGAACCGCAGCAGCTTTATCAATATTTGGATAATGTTCGTACAACCACAGCATGAAGTCTCCCGAGCACCAATGCTCATTTAATTGTCATAATTTACATTATTTAACAATCTTCGGGCGCCGGCAGTGTTCTTCGAGGCAACGCATTTGGCGGGGCGGCTGGTTTGCTTCAGGCCGGTGGGTAAGCTCTCTCGGCCTCGATTAGACCTGAATAGTTTTCGAGGCACAGAAGCATCGCATTTCAAGCGGTTTGCTACGAAAATTTATTTCAAGGACGACGAAAAAATATCATTGTAATATATCTTTATATAGAACATTTTAGCTGTCGTCTATTCAGTGTTGGAGGAACATTTTGGACAAATATCTCGCAGTTATATTCGCCGTGGCCTTCGCGGCATCGTCGTCCAATGCACTCGCTCGGGTTACAGGTGATCCGCTTCAAATTGAAGGAGGTAAGGTCGAGGGCCAATGGGCTCAAAACACAGAGGTAAAGGCCTACCTGGGAATCCCCTATGCCGCGCCCCCAGTCGGCGAGTTGCGGTGGGCGGAACCAGGCCCAGTTGTTCCCTGGAGCGGAGTGCGGAAGGCCGACAAGCAGCCGGCGATGTGCATGCAGACGCTCCGAACGCCGGGGACCATTAGTATAGAGGTATACGGCAATCAGAACCTCCCGATGAGCGAAGATTGCCTCCACCTTAATGTCTGGGCGCCCGCAGATGCATCTTCGTCGTCAAAACTTCCGGTCTTCGTCTGGATACACGGCGGCGCGTTCACTTCTGGCTCAGCGGCGAAACCTGAGTTCAACGGCGAGCGCTTGGCGAAACGGGGTATAATCGTCGTATCGATAAATTATCGCCTGAACATATTCGGTTATTTTGCCCATCCCGACCTGACTGCGCAGTCACCGAACCACAGTTCCGGCAACTATGGTGCTCTTGATCAGGTTGCCGCATTGAAGTGGGTCGAGAAGAATATCTCTTCGTTTGGAGGGGATCCCAGCAAAGTGACAATCGGCGGTCAGTCCGCGGGCAGTACCAGCGTGAACAACCTCATGGCATCTCCCCTGGCACGAGGACTGATCGACGGGGCCCTGGCGCAGAGCGGAGGTGTGGCTGCCACTCAGACGAAAACTCTCAAGGCTGCCGAGGATGAAGGGCGCAAGTTCACGGACATGCTCGGCGATCAGTCGATCAAAGACCTCAGGGCAATGCCCGCCGAAGTCGTACTTTCACTATGGTCGGATACGAAAACCCGCTTTGCGGGTCCGGTGGTCGACGGATATTTCCTCAATAAGTCGGTCGGCGATGTATGGGCGGCGGGCGAACAGGCCCAGGTGCCGTACCTTGTCGGGTGGAGCAGGGATGAGTTCTACGAGAACATCTATAACCGGACCGAGGACGAGTTTGTCAAACAGGCGGCCAGAGAGGTGGGTCAGGAACGCGTGGCGGAGATGCGGACGCTCTATGGTGTAAAGGACAACGCGACAGCGACAGCAGCGCGCGTGGGATTCTCGCGCGATGCCAATTTTGGTCTCAACACCTGGAACGCGGCGTCAAACCAGGCAAAGGGAAAGTCGCCAACCTACCTTTATTACTGGACTCGGCTAAGCCCATTCTGGGAAGGACAGTCGTTCCAGGAAAACTCTCCCGCTTCGCTTCTGGGCGCGTATCACGGCTCGCAGGTGCCTTACGTGTTCGGCACGCTCGATGTGCTTGATCGCGAATTCACAGCACGCGATAGGGAGCTGTCGAGCCTCTGGCAGGCTTACATCGCCAACTTCGTGGAAACAGGAAATCCAAATGGGACAGGTCTGCCTGAGTGGCCAACCTTCGATAATACTGCCGAGAAGGTTCTGGAAATCGGTGACAAGACCACCGTCGTAGACTTGCCAAACAAACCCCAAATGAATTTCTTCCGGAAGATGGTGAAGAATTGATAGAAGGGCCCCGTCAAAATGCTGGGCGGGGCCAGTTTAAAGTTTGGAACCCCAAGTCGCTCCTGGTGGTTTTGACCACGTAGCGCCGCAATTGTTGACGATGTCCAGCCAGAAGGAAAATATCACGCAAGGGATAGATCGAGTGATCGTCTAGTTGATGTTATGTCTTTCCGACATCGCCGATGACAGATGTGTATGTCGCCGGAGGCCAAGCACTTCATCCGATCGTCTCAATCAACCGGCCCTTGTTTACTTTTTTCCTTCTGCTTTATCCTTCCATACTAACCGACGGACCAGTGCAGACCGTCGGCGAGAATAAGCGGGTGCCACCATTGGGTAAGACGACGGTAGCCCCCACTTTGAACGATATTCCTGAGGAGCCAGCCCGTACTTGACCCGCAGATGCCTTTTCAAGGACTTGAATTTCAGCCCGTCTTCCAAGCAGATAATCCATTCATCGGTAACCGACTCATGGCGTGGAACAGCTGGCGAGCGAGTGGATGCGATGACGTCTGTGGGGCTGACTGAAGCTGCCTTCCTAAGGCTGCTCGACACGATAGTTATCAGTCCGGGTAGCGCCGCTGCCGGTATGTGGTTCTTCTTCACCCACGCGCTTACAATCTTCGCGGTCGCTTCAACTGAGGGAAGACACGTCGTCAACCCTGATGGTTGAAGCGCGGTTTCTATCTGCTTTGTCAGGTTTTTAGTCACGGCTGGCTTCTTCACCACTTGATATTCACCCTTATTTTGCTTTTTAGGATTAACTGTAAGCACGATTGATCAGGCTGGCCTTTGCAGAAGCTTCTGCGTGAAGCGAGCACGTGTTGTTCCCGCACTTATACGATGCGCCGAGACAGAGACTGCCGGAGAAGCGGGCTATGACGCCATGAACGGTCGGTGTCAAAAACGGCGACGTTCCCTGTCATCCATGAACGGGATAGCGGAGGCTGGAGGAAGCAAGTTCAGTTGAACTCGTGGCTCAGCCGGCGGCGGGAGACGTTGGCCTTCCTGATCAAGACGGGATAGACACAGGCATCAATGTTACCACCAAATTTTTGGGGCAACGAAGAAGTTGGAGACCAATTCCCTCTGCGTCCAGTTGGGCGAAGCTGCCATTATTCATTCTTCGCGGGTTCCCTCATAGTAGCAATTGTCGCGCTCTGTAGTGCTGCCCAGATCAGGGCAAGGCAAGGGCGGCTGCCTTCATCAAGGTGCGCGCGAAACGCTTCAGCAGTCGATTACCATTATCGACATAAAGTTACACAGTGTCACGTCTAACGGTGAGAAGACTGCATTGGCGCGATTTGCCACCGCGAAGCGATCGCCTGGAGCCTCTATTATAGCGTCGAAGGTGTCCTCAACGACGATAACTGCGTGAGCACTTCCAGCAATAGTAAGAAAACCGGCATCAACTTCGCAAAATCAAAACGAATGCAAAACGATCGACCCGATATTCAACGTGCTGATGTGAATCAAAGCGGGAGAGTGTCTTCAGATTGAGCGGTCTTGGAGGTTTTCTTCATACCCACTTCCCATCGAAATAGGCCGTTACCAACGCCGTGTAGCTAGCCCACCATTGCCGTATCGCATCTCCGTGCCTAAAACCCATCGCGCTGACGTCGCGAAGTTCGTCGCGGCTAAATGGTGCGTGCATCCGATCGTCAAAGGAAAAGCTCAGACCGTCCAGCCCTGCGATCAAACCCGCTTGGTAGCTCGACATAATGGTACGAACATCGTCCGTGCTGAAGCCGAACGACGGATCGCTAACAATTCGTTGAATTTTCTGATCACAGATATGAGCATGTGCCCAGGCATGCTCCGGCCGGTCATCGAGAGGCCGGAATCTGGCCAGCCGGGCAAGTAGAGCGCTAGTCCGCCCGCATCCTGCCTGCGCACCGTCCATCGAGAGACTCGCCAAGGTTTTTCCGGCACGTATTTGAACCTTGCCCTTTACCAACATCCAGCCAAGCGGCTTTCTCTCTTCGCCGTTCAACGGACTTTCTCCCATCCTATCGTCTGAGATCGATTGACCAAACGGTCGGGAAATGTCGGAGCCTGAAAATAATAGCCTTGAAAATATTTCGCACCGGCTGCCTTCGCAGCGTGCAGGTCATCAGCACTTTCTATCCCCTCCACCACAACGATCGGCGCGAACTCGCCGACGAGGCTTACCAAATTCCGGAGCTTAAGCTGCCCCTCGTTGGAAAGCCGGTTGCGCACATGTGACCCATCAATTTTAACGATGTCAGCGTTGGCTTCGCAGGCAAAATTGGGGCAACAGTGGCCCACGCCGAAATCATCGATAGCGACACGTGCGCCGACCCCCTGGACGGCCGAAATAAAGGCCATGGCATCGGTTACGCTTGGCAGTATTGCAGTTTCAGTGATTTCAATCACAAGCCGTTTGGCAATATCGGGTCGTCGGCGCAACTGTGCAAAAGCGGATGTCCACCAAATGTCATCCACAGCAGAGAGCGCCGAAACATTGCAGCCCATAACGACGTCGTGCCGATACTCGAGCTGACGGAAGATCTCCCGAACGACGTGCCAGTCAAAGACCCGCATCAATCCGAGGCGTTCCAGGGCGGCGATATAGGTTCCGGGAAGAACGACGGCACCGTCTGGATCCAACAGTCGGGCAAGGCACTCGTGGTAAAGCGGTCGGTCGTAGCGTTCTCCACCCACAACGGCCTGCTCGGCAAAACGCATCTCACCGACATTCAACGCATCATAGGCGAGCGCTGCGGCACACATATCCATCCGGTATTGTCCAGGGTCGAGTTCGACAAGCGGAGCGATCTTCTCGGTCTCTCCAAAATGAGCGCTCAAACTCGGTACGATCTGTTGAGTCTTGATCGTAACCGGGCGTCGCGCGGCTGCGACAAGCGCTGCCTCCACAAGTTCTGCCCGGGGATATGCTATCGCGTCGCTGGCACGAGAAGAAATTTTTACACCCGAAGGGCTCTCGGATACCTCCCAGTCCTCCGTTTTAAAAATGTTGGAGAGGCGTCTCCAGATTTCGTGCTGTACCCGCGCGGCTACGCCATCAGAATATGCGGCCGCGACGTGAGAGAGATTATCGATGACCACATCAAAGGATCGTGGAAGTCGTCTCATGCGACCTGCCTCCGAGCGAAAATCTGACCACGGAAAAGAAGATCACGAATTTCACCGCTCCTCTGCATGCAGACAGATCGGATCAACGATAGTTCATTCAGCATGGGCTCTCGCATGGGAAACTCCTCTTTGGTGTTGCTGGCGGTCTTAAGGGTAAGACGGTGGCATCCGCGTCGCTTTCGGCCAGTCAGAGGGTCGGAGCCGAAATTGCCCATTACAGGTGTTAAGAGGCGTATGGGCATTCACGCGCTGAAGACGTCTCGTAGGCTCCGCCCCTGAGATCGTCGCGGCGTACACCGATCATGTTCAGAAGGCGCAGTGGCGCATATCGTACCGGCTCGTGCTTCGGCCGGAGCAATGGCGGCAAAACTTTCCAGCGCCTTTATGAATAGCGGAAGAAGGCACTTCCCTGGAGGTGATCAAGCTGTTGGCTCACCCTTGAGCATCTTCGCTCGATCGGCACGCGAACCGGTGGAATGGCCGAGATCACCTGCGTGCCTATCGACCTCCTTAACCTCGCGCTGTCCTTAACGGTTTGGTTAAGAGACGGAGCGCCATAACGTTATACAGGCCAACCATCTGAGTACGTTTTCCGAGAATAACCAACCCAAATCAGCTTGAAGGGGATTTGAGCGAGAGTGTAAATGAGCAGGTATACTAGGCAGAAATAGATATCGAATGGAGACCCGCCCAGGAATAGGCGGAAGGTCATCAGCAGAACTATAAATCCGTAAAAGGTTGCAAACACCTTTCGGTATAGTCCGCACAATCCGGTCATCAATATGAAAAGTGCAAGCAGTGCCTGAATGTAACCGCCGAATGCGATAGAGAGGTAACCGACCAAAGACAGGAAAATACCCCCTTGGTCCCACCGTAGATACCGGTTGGTGATGTCGAGGCTCAGATCCTGTGGCTTGTCGGGCCAGAGAGCGCGAGGGACAAAAGTCGTGATGGCCACAAGAATATTCGCAGGACGAGCCGGTTCGTTAGGCTGGACGAATTGTGCCAGGCGATAGCCATCAAGCGTATCGATACCTCCCCCATATACGGCGGTAAAAGGGTTTTCGATCGACTCCGCAAACGCGGTATAAAGATCAGCCCCCCTTCCTGAAACAACGTCGCCCCGGAAGTTCGACATGGCCCCGCCTACAACCGCAAGCACAAGCCCGTACACGGCGTATCGCATCAGCATCGCCGCAGTGACTTCTCCGCGCGCAATCTTGCCCGCGAAAAACGCCAGGGCCACGGAGAGAACCGGACTTCTGACCGCCCCCGTGACCAGCAGGATCATCCCGCAAGCACTGACCAGATAATAAATCCTCTGATTGAAGAAGTTATGGAAGGCAAACACGCACAACCCCACCGCCAGGCAGGTCTTGAGAATGGTCACCACTCCCTGCCCTCCATCCGCACGGCTGGACAGGTCGGAATGAAACGCCAGTGTTGAAATGGAACCGACTACGATCAACGCAAGGGCGGCGTTGCGCATAACAAAATTGAATTCGCCAGACGCTCTGGAAATGGAGCGTTGAGAAATAAGGGGGTTACGCTGTGGCACGAGAAACCCCGCCATAACCTCACCCAGCAAAATCACACATAATTCGATCGCCCATTTGCCTGCCAGTCCACCCAGCTCATAGGCCTGGGCAGGCGGCAAAATATGGGGCCCCAGAAGCTTCGTGCTGCTGAGACCTGCTACTTGCATCAAGGCCGAGCCATACAAGCAAAATATATATAAAATACATGCCAGCGCAGACAGCAAGCCTTTCCATGGCGTGTTCCGCAAGGCCAGCCAGTAGAAGCGCAACAGGATAAAAAAGCAGATCCCGATGAATAGAATTTGGTTCAACGTATCCAAATTTCACCTTTATGAGCAGCTGTGGAAGATGCATTCCACGGCAATCATGTGCCAATCGTTCACTTCTGGACGATGACTGCGCTGCTGTTAGCCACAACAAGTGCTTGCCCCCTACCCGGGGGAGCCAGCGTGATCACGTTGTCCGTGATTGTGCCGTCTGTTGCCGATCCGACGATGATGCCATCACGATTGTCCCGGACGGAATTGAATGCGATTTGAAAATGACTGACCCGCTTCGTGTCTATATCGCTTGGATCACCAACCAGTATGCCCACTCCCGGATGGTCGAGCACATTGTTTTTGACGATCGACAGGCCTTTAATTGTCGTCACGACGATGCCGTCGCGCACAGATCCGATGAGCGTGTTGCCGCGAATGGCCACGTTTGCCGATCCACCGGCAACATAAATCGAGTTGCCAACGGGTGATGCCTCTCTACGAAACTGTCCTTCGCCAAAGAAGCGGCCTGCCGCCTTAACGGTGTTGCCACTGACAGTCACGTCTATCGATCGACCCAGCCGATAATAGCTATCGGAAAACACCACAATTCCGCCCGCGAACGTGTCACTCACGGTGTTTTCCTCGATGACCATGCCGTCAACTCCGCTGGACGCAATGCCCTTGGCGTAGCCTTTCGCCACAGTGTTACGGCGAAAGATCACGTTTCGCGTGCCGTTGGGAACACGGAAGTCCGTGACAATCACCAGCAAATCGTCACCCGTCAGGGCAATGTCATTGTCTTCGGCAAGAACATTGGCCACGCAACCGTCAAAACCCAATCCGTTGCCCAAAACCTGGCGTATGCGGCAGCCGCGAACCGTAACGTTACTGGCATGGGAGACTTGGATTCCGCCGCCCCGCGCATTGGTGACCTGAACGCGTTCGACCCGGACCAGCTCTGCATTCCACAAATGCGGGTCACGCGCGCCGCCAAGGCGCAAACCGTAGGCGTTGGGCTTGCGGCTCTCGACGACGCCGGGTCGGCGCACATCAATCGCATCGGTATAATCAAGCGATAGATCGTGGATCCAAAGCTTCCTGGCGTGCAACCAGATTGCCGGCTGAGGAGTGCCGACTGGCAATGTCGATACAAGGACCGCCCCATCGCCGCTGAACTCGATGTCGTCAAACTGCTCTTCCAGGGTGCTGAAGATATATCGGCCTTTGGGGAAATGGACAGTCGCAGATGTTCTGGATGCCGCCGCCTGCGCCATTGCGGTCCGGATCGCATCGGTATCATCATTGCGTCCATCACCCTTTGCGCCGAAATCGCTAACGTCATAGATTTCTCTTTCGATGGCGGCGTGAACATCGCTGACCGGCCACGCGGCACAGCCTGTGGCGAACAGTAGTGAGGCTTTCAGCAGACGTCTTCGGCGCATAGTTCCTCCTTCAGTCCGTACCTGGAGCCGCGAGCATTTCACCCGGCGTTGCATGTTTCCGCAACGATGCGACGGATGGCCTCGTGAAACCGATGAGGGCTGAATTTCTCCGCATGACGCTTGATGGCGTCGGTATCCCATGTGTCCGGGAAAGCACGCACAGCACTACGGATCGCCTCTGGTGTCGCGTCGTCGATGAAAAGACCGCTCGTGCCTTCATCCGTCGAATCGAGAAATCCACCTGCCCGTAAGAGCAGAACCGGCGTGCCGAACGCGTTCGCTTCAATTGGCGTCAATCCAAAGTCTTCTCGTGACACCGAGATCAATGCCCGCGCATTGGCATAGAGCCAACGCAACTTCGCCTCGCTGACGTAACCGGTCGACACAACATTGGCAGGCGCATCCAGAATCTTGCCGCCACCGGCAACGGCAAGCACATGCTCGGGCATACCCCTGAACGCCTCCACCAACGGCTGCGCTCCCTTGTATCCACGTGACCGTCCCACCATGAGGAAGAAGGTTTTACCCGCGAGCGTCGGAACTGGCTCTGCCGGCAAGGTTGGATCAACCGAAACCGGCGGGAAAACCACGCGGGCTTCGCGGCCGTAAACTTGCCGAATGCGCTCTGCAACCGAGGTGGAATTCGCGATATAGACATCCGCGGAGGCCGCCGCCTTGCGATCCCATTTCAACAGACCCGCTCGCAAGAGGCCCAACGCCACCCGCACTGGCCATGGGCGATCCAGCAGATAATCATCCGCCTGATAAAGCCATCGTGCCGGGTTGTGACAATAGACGATCTTTCGGGTTGCCCCCGCAGTCCGCAGCGCGTGCGCCCAACCAGATGAACTGCACACCACGGCATCCGCGCGCACGGGCCTGATAAAATTCCATGTAGAAGCCAGCAATGGCAGCGCCAGACGAGAATCTCGGCGGAACAACTTCACTCTGCTCAACGCAGTCGATCGTATCGAAATCCGGTTCATTTCCGGGAATGCATCTTCCGGGGAGTAAATCGCGGTTATCAAATAACGCGGGTTGAGCGCCCGCGCGAGTTCCACGGTGACCCGTTCCGCTCCGCCACGCTGGGTGAGATAGTCATGGGCCAATACTACGTCGAGATGTCGCACGATTTTAACCTTCATCAATGGGGGTGGCTCGGGGAAAATTGGGCAGGTGGGAAAATCATGGCGGCACGTGCGCATGGCCGCGCCCGCTCGCGCCATTGGTGTGACCAGCGTGAGATCAAGGTTCAAAGATCGACGGGTGTCGTGATGTTATGGTGTTTGGGCAGCCGTCAGCGACGTGTCGCAGCAGGTGCGCGGACGGTGATAAGGAGTGGGAGGAGCAACCTGTCTATGCGCGCGAGACGGATGTCAGCGGCGTGAAATGGTCTCTTCAAAAAGCTGAAGGTATCGGGTGGTCGCGTGCTCAAGAGAATAACGCTTGGGCAAAAGAGTTGTGTTGCGAGGTGGCGCACTATCCAAGGTGGCTTGGAGCGCATCAGCCACGGCGTCTGGTTCTGTTGGTGGCGCATATCTGGCCACGAGTTCCGGAAGCCTCAGGTGGCTGGACAGAACGGCGGGCAACCCGGACGCCGCCGCCTCAAGCGGTGCAATCGCCAGACCTTCCTGTCTCAGCGACGTGAACAGGAAAACGTCTGCGGCGCTTAAAACCATTGGAACATCGGCACGAGAGACCGGCCCAAGGAAATGCACCTTGTCGGCAATATTCAAGTCTTTTGCCAAGGCTCGGAGCATAGGTTCCGCATCGCCCTCCCCCGCGATCAGATAGGCAACATCCGGGCGTTTCGACACAAGGCGCGCAAAGCCAACCAGTGACTCACGAACCCCCTTTTGCAAGATCACGCGGCTTAGGGAAACAACGATCGCCGTGGACGGACCTATGCCCAATCTCTGCCGAAGGCGGCTGCGAGCTGCCGGGTCAAATCTCAACTCCCCTTCGTTCACACCATTCTCAATCATGGTGACGGGCGTGTGGTGCACAAGCTTCGACATGGGTTTGCGCCGGAGTGCCTCATCGACGGCGGGACCGATGGAGACGATCCCGGAATAGTGTCCAAGCCGCCAGTCTCGCACCAGATAGGGAATGTTCCGGGCTGCCCCCGCCCAGGAAATGGGCGACCGGACGGCCAGCTTCGAGACAATTTCCCCCCAAGGCGTGCCATGCGACTGCAAGATGACCGGCGTCCGACATTTTCCTCTTATTTTGGCATCCAGAACGCCATGCGCGCCTCCCCCAACGCCCATCACCAGATCGACGTTGTCGGCATATTGGTCCAGAAAGACAGAACGTGACTTGCTCCACCAGGCTTTTGAATAGCGCCCTGCTGCGCAATCCAGTGCATGGACGGTAATACCATCAACAGATGCGCCCGGAAGAAAGCCCGTTATGCCGGTGGTCAGAAATTCAACCTGATGCCCGCGTAGAACGATGGCCTTGGCAAGAGCCCAGGACAGTATTTCCATGCCGCCAAGTCGATGAAATGGTGTCGATCTCGACACAAATAAAAGTTTCATCGGGATTACAGCTTTTTGGATTTAGCGCGCGACAGCCGCATATAAACAACGCGAAGACGATCAACCCATTTGTCGCCAATACAGCCACGCAACCACCGCGCCAAAAGACGCACATTGGTGATCCGTTGCTTCAGGGCCTGAGGAGAAAAGCCGTTTGGCAGACATAGCCTCGGCCCTTCAATGGATAGAACAGGTTTGCCGCTCATTCTCGCAATTTCATTGGCTTGATGCAGTTCGCTCTCGACGAACAGCCTTGCCGAACTCGTCCGATAATAGGCCGCCTTGTGCGATCCATGCACGCCCGCCTGGCGTCGCTCTGCGGCGCTTGGAAGATCGAGCATGATCAATTGCTCGTACACAACGCCGTGGCGCCGCAACCATTCCTCCGTTTCCGGACGGTATTTCTCCAAACGGCTGGTCACGAGCGCCTTGATCGGATGGCTCGGCAGGTAAAGCGGGCGGGCTTGCTGTAGAAAATCGAGGTAAGCCGGTCCGTCATCATTTTCTGCGTAACTGGGATCGTGGCAAAGAACGCCATCAATATCGAGGCATGCGTCTTTCAAAATTCCCGGATGATGCAACACATTCCACTCAAAAATCCGCGGCTTATCAATGATTTCCATCACCACATCGACACGGCCCCGAATAGACGATGTTCCGTAAACCACACAGGTGGTGATGGGCGGCAAGTCGACGCTTGCGGTGTCCAGCTTTTCAACCGCCTTGGCCAACGCTTCTCCAGTGCGGCTACTATCGTCGACAATGAGAGCACGACGATAGTGCTTCGACGCATTTCCCCGCCGCCGTGTCGTCCCTGTTTCAAACACGCGGCCCGCACAAAATCCATCGAGATCGACGAGAGGCAGGTTCAGCGAAAGCGCAATGAAACTCGCTGCCAGAATGCCACTGCGAGGAATACCGACAATTAAATCAACATCATTCGGGATCTTCCATAAATTCCCGACAATATCCTTCTGTAAATCGTTATAGGTCTTCAGTTGCACGCAATTGCCCCTCAGCTAAGCACACACGATCAACGATGCGCAGTACAAAATTCGATCTAAAGAGATCTATAGAGTTCGATGCATTTCCCCGCGACGGCATCCCATGTGAAGGCGGAACTGGTCACAGATGGAAAACGACTGCCCGCTGCCTTTGAAAGGGCCTGATGCCATTTAGGAACATCGCCCGGCTGAACAGTGATTTGGCCTGCCATTTTGAGAAGTTCCCCAAGCCCACCGACATCCGAGCCGATGACAGGCGTCCCGGCCGCCAGCGCCTCTAGCGCGACAAGACCCAAAAGTTCAGGGCGGGAAAAATCACGGCGCTGATAATGCTCGACGGAGGGGACGAGAAGAAACCCTATGGACTTATGGAGACTGGCGACAACTTCATCAGTCGCGTCCGAAACGAAGGTGACATCCTTGTTGCGCGCCAGTTGTTTCAGAGAAGCGAAATAGGCTTGGTCTCTAGGTTGCCCCGCCAAAACCAAACGACGTCCTACGGGTAGAGCCTCAACCGCGATATGGGCGCCCTTGTGAGGCACCAAGCGGCCAATGAAGCCAAAGTCATAGCACTGCTCAAGTGGATCTGCGTCTGGCAAATGATCGCCACCTCCCATAATGATCACATTCTGTTTGATAATACCCGTTGGATCCAGGTCCTGCCTGCTCCAGGCGCTCACATAGCCTGCGGCATCGATGAGACGCAGCCGCAAGCGTCCCAGAGCCCGGCCAGGGGCGAGCGCGCCTCCGCCATGGTCGGTCAAGACCAGTGGTTTGCGCAGCAACTTGGCCATCAGCGCTGCATAGTCAAAACCAGGCGTGTTGAGCTGGTGAACATGGACAATGTCACATCGATACGCCAAGTCGAAAAAACGGCGTAGAGAAATGGCATGCGCCGGCTCATCGAGATCGCCAAGTTCTGCAAATTCGCGCAAGGACCGCACAACAACGACATCGACAGTCAACCCCCGGTTTCGCGCGGCACGGGCCAGTTCCGTTACATAGCGTTCACCGCCGCCTTTTTTCGCGCCGCCGAAGACCTCAAGCGTGACGAAGAGGATACGCATTATTCAACCTTTTCGCGTGGTACGACGCGCACCGCGGGGGCGCCGGCATAGGTGCCAGGCTGTGTAATCGAACGGGTCACAACCGAGTTCGCCCCAATCCTGACATCGTTGCAAATGGACATGCTGCTGCGCAGGGGGGCGATGATCACCGCACCCGTGCCGATCTCTACTCTGTCGCCGATGGTCAATCGCGATTTGGTCCCGGGAGAATCGTTGACTGACAGCGTAACGCAATGCCACAGCCTCACATCGCGACCCAGGGATACGTTGGGATGAACAACGATATTCATCGCAAAATGACCAAGAGATGGAAGCCCCGCAAGTACCGCTTCCGGCGGGAGAGCGGCACGAAAAACAAGGAAAAGATAGGCTTTAATCAGCCGTGCCCTTCGGCGTTTACCTTCGCGATGGTACCGGGTGGACAGGAGCCAGAGACGAGCCGGTTCTGTGAGAAGCATATTAGTTTGCGTCTTCCGCATTTGGGTTTGAAACATTCCGGCTTTGTCCGCGCGGACTTAGCCGAGTAACCAGAACAAGCGCCGTGGCGAGTGCAGCGGCCTGCGACCAGACGCTGATCCATGCAGCTGTCGCGGCGTCCATTCGCTGCCAGGCAGCCCAAAACAGAATGATCGTCGTGAACGCGGCGGCGGCCTGCCCCAAAGAATTGTAGCCGGGCCTGCCCAGGCCACCGAGATACGCGGCGACGACATTGGCCCAGTAACCGATAAAGGTACCCAGCAGCAGAATCCGGATTAATGCCACAGCAGGCGCAAAATCCCCACCGAACACGATAGGAACGGCATAGGGGAGGATTACGAGGATTACGATGGTCAAGGCCACCTGCGCAAATCCGCCGAGCAGTATCGAGCGAAGCACTGATTGTCTGTGGATGCCGCCAGCCACTTCGGCCAGTACGTTGCGCGTAAGCACTGCCGTAATAATTCCAGGCACTTCTGCAACCGTGACGGCAACAGAATAGTATCCCAGATCATTGGTCGCGACAATTGCAGGCATGATCGCCTGGTCGAGGCGGGCTGACACTGTAGCCGCAATCGTCCCGAAGGCGGACAGTATCGCGTATGAGAAAAAAGGCGCGCTTGTAAATTCCGGGATTATGTTGCCGCTTTGGCGTCTCAATGTGTTTGCGGCATTCGCATTCCCCGGAAGCCGAAGCACCGCCGATGCGCTGAGTCCGGCAATCATATAGATGGCGGCAAATGCGATCACGGATTTCACGCCGATTATCCAGAGCAGGACGATGGCGCCCACGCGCAAACCTGACCCCAGCATCCGCTCGAGATCAAGCGCACCATATCGCCGCAACCCCTGAATGTGCCCACGTCGTATGGCGATAAAGGCACTCGGCAAGAACGCCGCCCAAATCAGCAGCAAGAAAGTACGGCTTATATCGAGTTGCTCGGCAATTCTCGCAGAGTACCAGAACAACGCCAAACCCACGAGAAAAGTCATGATCAGTGCTATGATCACCGCCAGCCGAATGACCTTGCCCGGCGGAGACTGCCGGCCGATGAAATAAGTAACGGCAGAAGGTACACCGAGCGCTGCCACGGCAGCGGCCAGGGTCATGGGCTGAAGAATACCCGCTAACTGCCCTCGCCCGGTGGCGCCCAGGGCGTGCGCCAGGATCGGGGCCGTGATTATCCCGGCTGCCGGCATCGCCGCATAAGCAATGAGACTGCGCATAAGCGGTAGCGCGTCGCGAACATAGCGCATCGGCATCCTAAAGCGCAGCTTCCACGGGCTGTTGTTGGCCGGAATCGAGTAATGTCCGGATCTGTTCAAGGCGCGCATCCCAACTGTTTTTGCTGAAATCACCCGGCGGGGAAGCGTATTCGCCTGCGCAGGCGCGAGCAACGACCTCGGCAAAATCTTGTGGTGAGGCGATCGTGACCCCGGGGATCGCACGGCCCGATATACTTGGTAATGCCGTTGCGACAACCGGCAAACCAGCAGCCAGATACTCGTAGACCTTCATTGGAAACACGCCCGTTGTGTATTGGTTGAGGTGATAGGGGATGATCCCGACCCAGCTCTTGCCAATTTCTGCCGCCATTTCCTGCTGATTCAGCGTGCCAAGATAGGTAACATGTGGCGAGGCCAGCAGCCGGCCAAGCGCAGGGTCGCGTTTCGTGCCATCAATGCTGAACGGTCCTGCCAGCGCAAGCCGTACCCCCTTGGCGATGATGGCCTCAAATATTGCGAAGTCGATTTTGCTGGGTGTGAGGTTGCCGACGAAAATAGCGCGCCGCTCACGATCCGATGCCGGTGCGCGCAGCCCCTGAAACAGATCGATGTCGGCAACATTTTCCCACACCATCGGGTTTGCATGGAGGGCCCGCAGATGGTTTGCGACACCTGTACTTGATGCAACCAGCACGTCAGCCCGCGTAATCAGCCGACGCTCGGCTTGAAGCAACGCTTTGCGCGGGATACCGTCAATCGTGTGCAACAGGTCGACCGAATGATACACGACCATCTCCGCTCGTTCCTCCAGCCCATAGGTCAGGGGTGAGAAGCTCCAAAGCGCATAGCGCTCCGGCAAGCGCGGCTGGATACGGCGCTTGATCATCCACCGATTGAACGCTCGCACCGGCGCGCAGGCGTGAAATGGGATAACCATGGGCAGATGTCTATGTAAAGCCTCGACGCCTTCACGGCGCTTGCCAGATGCGTTGATGTTTGGAGGATTGTGTCTTTTCAAAAGGATTGTCGAAATCCGCGCCAAGATCCGGCGCAGATCCTTGATGCTCAATCTCGGTGCCCGTAGACCAAGGGATTCAATATAATGGACCTCACGCTCGGCCACGAGGCGCGCCGCTATATGCTGTTTATTGGTCCAGATCGGCGCATCAATATCAGCCGTAGAGAGGATCACCACCGGCAGCGGGGGTGCCTTTAAGTTCCCATTCTTCATGGTGAGAACGCCTTCCAAAAGGTTTTGTTGAATGAAGGGGCAGAGCCGATCAGAGTCCGGGCAAGAGGCCACCGTTCGGAACGGTGAGGTCTGCGATCAACCCATGATGGTTGGAACCAAAACTCGACGGGATGCGGGACAATTTTTGCGCCATCACTGGCATACGAATGAAAATATGGTCGATGGGAACGCCCAGAATTCCTGCGCCGATCGGCCACGTCGCTGGCTCCAAGCCAGCCGTCGTCAATCCAGTGCGCTTCAAAAGGCCTTGCATGTCGGGGGCTATGGTTGCCGCGTTGAAATCACCCGCGAGCACCAAAGGACCGTCGATCTTACTGAGGGCTTCACCAAGTCCCGCCAGCTCATTTGTATGGTATTTGTCAAAATAAGGTTTGCTCAGATGCGCTGCGGCCAGAGACAGCGTGACGCTGCCCAGATGAATTCGGGCCGTTGCAAATCGATCCTTGCGCAAATCACTGAGATTGCCGACATAAACCATCTCCAGCGGATACTTTGACAACAACAGCAGATCGCATGTGCTCGTATGGTCTCCGCAGCCGATGCGATACGGGAAGGTTTTTGACAGGCGATCGAGATGTAAGCCAACCGGGGCAGCTTCCATGACATAGGCGATGTCTGCGCCCGATTGCAGGATGTAGTCGGCGATCGCACCACCGTTTTCAAGATTTTCGCCCAGGACGTTAAAGGACAGCACACGCAGACTTTGCGTGCTGGTGGTCCCGGCCGAAAATGTTGGCGGCAGCGAATTCCAAATCATCAGAACAGCATGGCAAACAACCAACATGGTTGCGCACAACATAGCCATCGAGACTGCACCGGGTCGCAGAGCCAGACAAAACAGCGCCAACAGCATCATTGCGACACCGGCATGCAGCTGGAGGGAGAAAACGACAGCCGGCGCCCACAGGTCAGTGGTATATCGCAGGGCGAAGAAAGCCAGCGCCAGACCCAGCAGGGTCGCGCAAATGTGAAAGAGTATGTTTCTCATGAGGTTTTGCGTCCAGTATCGGGCTGCTTCTCAGCTCCCCGATCAGGTCCTGCCGAATTCATCGACAAGACGGACAATGTCATCCTCGCCCAGATAAGACCCAGTCTGGATCTCGATCATTTCCAGCAGAATTTTACCAGGATTGCCAAGCCGGTGCACGGCTCCCTGCGGGATGTAGACGGACTGGTTTTCGTGCAAGATGGTGACCTGATCGCCGATGGTGACCTCCGCGGTTCCCTTCACGCAGATCCAATGCTCCGCCCGATGATGGTGCTTTTGCAAGGACAACTTCTTGGCGGGATGAACGAACAATCGCTTCACTTGGAAGCGATCACCGTTAAGGATCGACGTATACCCACCCCAGGGACGCAGCGATGTTGGATGTGTTTCGGTCAGGCTTGCCGTTTTCCGGTCGGCGGCCAGTAACTTCACCAGATTGCCCACATCCTGCGCATTGTCCAGACGCCCGATCAAAACCGCATCCTCCGAGGCGATCACGGCCACGCCATCCATGCCCTGCACGGCCATATGGGCATTGCGGGAAATTACCAGCGAGTTTGTGGTATCACGTACAGTGACATTGCCGTGCACCACGTTACCGTCGCCGTCCACTTCTCCGATTTTCCAGACCGCATCCCAACTTCCCAGATCCGACCATTGGATGGCGGATGGGACAACGGCGGCATTGGCGGTCTTTTCCATCACCCCGTAGTCGATCGAAATCGAAGGTGCTTGCGCAAATGCATCCCGATCAAGACGAATAAAATCAGCGTCCAGCGTTGCCTCCGCAACCGCGCGATCCACAGCCGTCACAACGTCAGGCGAATAAAGCTCCAATTCAGCGATAATTGCGGCTGCCGAAAACAGGAACATGCCTGAGTTCCAGTAGTAGTTGCCGGTATCGATCAGCGCCTGGGCGGTCTCGGCATTCGGTTTCTCCACAAACCGACCAACCGCATAGGCGCCGTTCTCCAGCTGACTGCCCAGTTCGATATAGCCATAGCCTGTTGCCGGCTCTAACGGCGTGATGCCGAAGGTCACCAGCTCTCCCTTCGCGGCCGCCCTCAAAGCGGCAGAGGTGGCGGCTTGGTAATTGTCATCCATCGTGATCGCGTGGTCCGACGGCAGCACAAATAGCATGGTGTCTTCACCAAACCTATCCGCGACAATACGCGCTGCCGCGGCCAAGGCGGGCGCGGTGTTTCGCGCCACAGGTTCCAGCACGATACCAGACAGCGCGATATCCCTGGCGCGCGCCTGCTCGGCAACCAGAAATCTGAAGTCTTCATTGGTCACCACCAAGGGTGCCTCATAGACAGTTTTGTCGGCCACGCGCGCGAGAGTGGACTGAAAAAGTGTCTCTTCGCCAGTCAATGCCAAAAACTGCTTGGCTGCCGTGGCACGTGACAACGGCCACAGCCGAGTGCCCTTGCCCCCTGCCATGATCACAGGGACAATTTTACTTGTCATATTCCATCCTTTTGATTGAAGCTCTGCGTGCCCGTAGGCGCTACGGAACAGCGTTTGTTTGAGACGAAGCGGGCGCAGGCGGTGCCTCGTCAGATAGGCGGTTGGGCATCGACTTCGTCTGACTTCGTTTCACTGAACAAAGCACACAGTAAATAACCAACGGGACATAGGCTGCCTGCAAGCCAATCAAGGAGAGCGCCGTTCTCAAGACCGTGATTTTGATCAAGCCGGAAGCAAGGCAGGGCATACCGCAGAGACCAGTCGCAATGCTAACATCGCAAAAAACGCGTGGGGGGCGTACTTGACGCTGTCGCGATCTCTTCGATTCATAACCTGACGTTTCTCAGCCTTATACCCGGGTGATGCCCGTCGGGCCTGTGATCGGGTAACAATACCGGCTTAGGGAGCCACCGTGTCGCCCAGCGATAAAGAAGCCGTGCGATGCTCTCAGCTCTCTGTGCCGCATCTGATTTTTCCTGGCACAGTTTGGCAAGTTTCATTCCGGGGTTCTAAAATAAACTGCCTGTCCTCTTCCAAAACCAGACAGGTGAGATTCCCGGTAATATAGGCGCCCGTATCGACATTGATCCGGTTCGACCTGAAAACCGGGCTAGTGACCGGCGTGTGCCCATGCACGATCATGAAATCATGCGGCAGGACACAGTCGAGAAAGGGTTGTCGGATCGACATAAGATCCACCGCTGATTGGTTTTCAAGCGCGATTCCTGGTCGGATGCCTGCGTGAACAAAGGCGTAGTCACCGATCGTTACGTAGAGGCGGAGTCTTTCGAGAAAGCTTTTATGTTCGGCGGGAATTTGCTTCACGGCCAGAGCCATCACGGTATGAACGATATCACGGTCGATATTGGCGGGAACAGTAATACCGTAGGCATGGAGTGTTTCGCGGCCTCCCGCAGCCAGCCACCGCAGTGCGATGTCCATATCGTTCAGCGCACGCAGCATGCTGTCATCATGATTGCCACGCAGCGTCACCACACGCCGTGTCATCTGCCGTTCGATCAACTGATCAATGACCTCGCGGGACCGCAAACCGCGGTCAACATAGTCACCCAGAAGCACCGTGACATTACGCTTGAAGGGGTGTGCGGCCTCATTGGCATCGATTTTGGCAAAGGCTTGCGCAAGCAGGTCCGCGCGACCATGGATATCGCCGATCACGTACACACGCACACCATCGGGAACTCTTGCAGCGGCGCGCGCGATTGTCACCTCTTCCCGCTCAGGCAGGAGCTTCAAGAAGAAATCAACCAACTTTCGCATCAGGATTGATCTGCCGCCGGCCTGCGCTGGACTGCTGTGTCCGCGAGCGGATCGAACGATGGTCTTTCTCCCAGTGAGATCGTCACGCAGCCAGCAAGAAGGGCTGCAAGAAGGAGCGCGTTTCCGGGGATTTGCAGGGAGAAATCTACGAGTGAATGCAAGGCGACAACGAGAAGGCTTGTCAGGCCAATGACCGGCGCGAAGCGGTAGCGGGACCGCTCGAGCAGGCCTGTCACAAGCGCCCATCCGAGCGCTGTCAGCGCGACCCCTAGAACGACCAAGAAAACGATGCCCAGCCCAAGCGCTCCCTCAAGGTAGGAGTTATGGGCAGCATCCCAGACTCCCTCGATACCGGAACATTGCGGTGAGCGATAGGCGGGGAACACATCCGGGAAACTGCCGAAACCGGAGCCAAGCGGCCAATTGTCTCGCACCGCCTGCGCCGTCGATGAAAATGCGCACAGCCGTGCCTGATCGACCGATTGAGCCCCCATGCGGTAGATCGCTTCTTGTGCAACAACCACTGCCGCTGTCGACATCAAACTGACGATGAGCGCCAACCGCCACCCTCGAGCAATTGATCTCGGAGCGGAACGGCGACGGCGCCTCTTCCCTCCATTGAAGAGCCACACGAGACAGATCAGCCCGATGAAGACCGACGCCGTTGCACCACGCGACTGGGTAGCCGCGAGCGCCAATACGTCCATGAGCAGACCAACTATCATGTAAAACGTCGCTTTTTCCACATTGGTCAGGCGACCGGGGTTCAAGACCTTGCTGGCAAGGGCCCTGAGGCTACTACTCTGCAAGTAGAAACCCAGCAAACCGGCATTGATAACGATACCGATGCCAAAATAGGTGCCAGCGGAATTCCTGTTGATGTAAAAGCCGGTAAGACTGCCGATATAGGCGGTTTTCGTCTCAAACCCGACCGTCATAGGGGCAAGCAGGAACTGGCAAAGACTGATCGCTGCCACCGCCGCTACGAGATACGACAATATCGACAGGAGCAGGAAGGCCTCACCTCTACAGTTGAAGAGATGAAGCGCCACGACAAAAGTCAGGAGCGGTGACCATACGATGATATCAGCTTTGGTCTGCTCCGGTGTCACGGACAGGGCCCCCTCGACCGGTCCGACAAGCGACCTGATATAACTCCAGGCGGGATGCTCCCACGGGTTGTCGAGGAGCCGTAACGATTGCCCATATTGGGTCAACGCGAGAACGACGAGGCAGACAAGCGCCACCCCCGCAATGAAGGACACACGCGGATATGGAAACGGACGCCAGCACATGATCGCCGCGCTCACCGCGACCACCATGGTGATAACGGCCAGCGGTTCGAAATCCACCGCACCGAATGTCAGCATCGGGAAGACAAGGACGAGAAAAAAGACGGCACGCATTCCCGTGAAAAACGGCTGCTGCCATGCCCCCGCTCTCCTCATCGCATTGGCCTGATACTCCGTCCCTGCCGGATGACTGTGTGGATCTTTGAGAATTCCGTAAACCCTATCTTGCACAGGCGACGACGAGTTCCGCCGGACGCTTCAGATCAAGCTCCGTCCCCGGTGGACCGTTCAAAGCTGGCGGTCGACAGTTTAAAGGCACAGGATAGGAAACCCCGAGCGCATCAATGATCTTCAAGATCCGCACCTGGCGATCGAGACGTTGCCGGTCAATCACGGTTCGCATCAACTGTCGCGATCGTTCTCCAGCCTCACTATAGAGCGAGGCGATCTCGCGAGGTTCGCCCAGCCTGATGACGCGCTCAATGTCAAGTCCGTGCTGTGGCGGCAGGGTGATCCTCCCTGTATCCACCAAAGTTCCCACCAGTCGCAAGCGAGGAATCATAATCCATTTTTCCGCTGGGGCGTAAAAATACGAAAGATCTAGCAAGCGAGTGAGGCTCGCCTTGTCACCGCCTTGCTGCACCATAATTTGGGCAAGAAGCATCCATGCGTTGCCATCGGTCGGCGTGCATTGAAGCCGATGTTTCACAGCCCGATTTGCAGCAACAAGAAGGCTCTGGATGTCCCGATCCCTGGCTTCGGACCAAATTGCCTGATCGAGCGCGCCCAGCCGGACTGCCAATACACCACGCGACACCTCGTCCAGACAGCTGCTCTCTGCGGCTTTCATCTCTTTCGAGTCTGCCACCTCTGTCAGAACCTTGGGGTCTATCCAACTGTTGGCATCGAATAGCCCTGCCCGCTGGGTAACCGACTGACGACTGAGTGCTGCGAGTTCAGCTGCGCGACCGAGACGGCGAACATCACTGGTCGGCAAGATATCCAGCAGCACGTTGCCGGCCGTCAGAAAGAGAAGGCTGCTGGCCCCGATCGTCAGGACAAAATAGAGAAAGCGTCTCACAAGCGCGTTTTCTTGCCACCCGCCCTCTCCTTACCGGTTCCGCTATCCGTGTAATAGTACGCATACTTTCCGTAATAGTATCCGCGCGATTCACCGTAATTGTATTTCTTCATCCGTGCGCTGATGACACTGTTGAAGATCAGGCCAACGGTTTTTTCGTAGATATCCCTGTTTTCTTCCAGCACTCGCCGAACGACACGGCGCGGCGTGGTGCCCCATTCGACCACGAAGACGAAGGCATTGAAGAAGCGGCTGATCCCGCGGACATCGATGACGGGTCCCAGTGGCGGTAGATCAACGATCACATAATCAAAATTGGCAGCGGCTTCCTCGAGCAATTTCTCCATCTCATTTGAGGCAAGGAGAACCTGACTGTCGAGAATCCGTTTCTTCGTGACGCTTGGCAAGAACAGGAGGCCGCTTTCCGGCTCCCGCAACAAAAGTTCCTCCAGTGGCCGTTCTCTCCGAAGTACCTCGATCAACCCGGCCGTAACATGGGGGGCCATGCGTCGCGTCATTCCGGGATTACGAAAGTCCGCATCGATAAGGAGAACACGAGCGCCCTGCAAAGCAATGAGACTTGCCAGGTTCTTCGCCGTTGTTGTCTTGCCTTCGCCGGGCATCACAGAGACGATGCCAATGACTTTCCGCCCCGCATTGATCTGAAGATCGACCTCGACCTTCGCTGACCGCAACGTTTCGGCAAAGCCTGACAGAGGCATTTCAAGCACGTGCCGCATAATAGGCTCACGTATAAGCACATGGCGGGCATCAGGGCTCTCTGACTGTTCGGGCTCATTTTTTTTGCTAGGCAGTTTCTCAAGCATGCCAATGAAATGAAGTCCGGTGCTCTCCCGCACCTGATCGGGCGTACGGAAGCCTTGATCATTATATTCCCGCCATGCCGCCAGACCACCGCCAAGCATAAGACCCACCAAGCACGACCAGACCATCACAAACGGTATATTGGGCCAACTTGGCTTGCTGGGCAGGGTGGCGCTGGTGATGGTTCGCGCCTCTGTCGTCGGAAACGATTGCTGCTGAAGTGCATCCTGATAGCGCTGCAAGAATGTCGTATACAGGTTTTGGTAGCTGTCCGATTCCCGGATCAATTGACGCAATTGCACCATGACCTCGTTGGACGACGTCTGCTCCCCCGCGAGGGTGTTCATTGAATCGTTCAGCGTTTTCTCGCGCGTCCGTGCGACCTCAAGGTCTGAAGTATAGGTCATCGCGATACGCTTTAACTCTACGAATATTAGCCGCTGGTACTCATCCATATCCTTATGAAGACTGACCACTTGGTAGTGCGTTGGGCCGAGTTTGCTGGTCAGCTCTTGCGCCGTCTTGGCTGCCTTGAGATATTTGGTGCGCAGATCATTGATAACAGCGCTGCCCAATTGATCCGTGACGGCGACGTCGGTTCTACCCGATTGAATAATATCCGTAATCTGCTTCAGGCGGGCTTCAGCATTAGCGGTTTGATCATGCGCAGCAGACAGTTGCGAGGTCAGTTCAGTAACCTGTTGGTCACCGATAAACTTGCCATCACCTGAAGACACCAGCCCGTGCTTCGCCTTGAACTGCTGGATCGCCATATCGGCCTGAATTGAACTTGACTTGAGTTCGGTCAGGCGATCCCGAAGCCAGCCACTGGCGCGCTTGACCTGCTCATAGCGGGCATTCAATTGATCCGTGAAGTAGGCATCCGCGTAGGCGTTGGCGATATCGACGGATAACTTGGGATTGGGCGATGTATAGCTGACGGTCAGAATATAGGTTCGCGCAACGCGCTTGACCTCAAGATTGCTCTCAAGCTTTGCGATGATGGCCTCTCGGACAGCCTGCCGCCTTTCCTCCTCGTTGACCGACGGCGAGACAAACCATGACCCGAAGTTGACGATACGCGAAAATGTGCTTCTGACGGCGGACAACAAACCACCGCCATTCAAAAACAACTCGTTCTGATCAAGCTGCAACTCTTGGCTCACCAACGCTGCGACGTTATCCGATTTGATAACCTCGACCTGGCTGTCAATGGCAGCCGTATCTAGCGTCGCGTCGGCCAGGCTTGCCGTCAGGTCCGAAAGGTTCTTGTGGCTATCGATAATAATCTCATTCGTAGCCGTGTAACGAGGCACCGCTGAAACGCAGTAGACCGCGCCGAGCAAGAGGACTGAACATGTCGCGATGACAACGACCATCTTTTGTCGACGTAAAGCAGCTATGAGCCCGACGACGTCAATTGTTGTTTGTACTCCTGTTGGATTCTCTTTAGGCGGAATAGTTTCAAGGCGATTGTCTACTGCGCGATCGGACATGCCGGATCCTTATGAAAGCACTCTGATGTCTGTCAAATAGCGATTAAGCGAGACACACACTCGACTGCTTTGTTTTCATTGATTTTTCAGGATTCAGTTTCAGGCTGTCCCTGACAAACTCTCGAATCCGATATCTATCGACCGGATGCTTCTTGTACCGTATCAGCGGGGTCTCAACGGCTCCCAACTTGACAGGAGATACTCAACATGTCCGCCGGGGACTAACTGATGTCGAGCAGGTAATGGTCGAGCCCGAAAAACTGAACGTATCGGCGGTGTTGGTATGACTTGAGCTGCCGCTCGCACTTGTTGTCGCACCGACTGAAGGAGCACCTCTGCTTCCGTTCACGACGCCACCAACTCCCCCTCCGACACCAGCACCAACATCTGCGCCACTGGCAGACAGCATCAATGTTTCTGTCGTCGCCATGTTGTAGCCAATCAGCACGTCACTCAAGCCGGAGCTGGCAATCCTGCGCGCAATGTCGTCACCGCACAGCTTGTCAACCGCCATGATTGCCGTGGCCGCCTGCCCCAAGCCTGATCCGATGGCGGCTGCTTGCGTCGAATTTGCCGAGCGTGCGATCTCGAGGAGCGCATCAACTGCGGCTGACGGGTCCGTTTCCGTCAGCGCCTTGACTTTACCGCTCAATTGCAGCCCACCGACCGGATTGCTCTTCAGCAGCGCTTCCGGATTGGACTTAAAATCCGAAAGTTGCTGGCCAGGGAGCTTGTCCGGCAGATTATATGATCCGCCGCAGGCCCCGCCACTTACCGCCGTGGAAGCATTCTGTGCAACGGCAGGGAAAGAGAATGCCTGCGTGAGGACTGATGCAGATATTCCCAACAACAGCAAAAGACGTTTCATGTCCAAGATCTCCATGAGCTGACAATGGGGGCAAGTTATGGAACTCACTTCTCTGTTAGAGTTCATTGGCTGAGATACCGGCCCGCATTTCTGGTTGTAGCGGCGTCTGCGGCCGTCGAGGCTGCCGCGCCGACAATGCCGGTGATGAGTGTGAGGAACTTGAACAATTCGACCTGGTCGGCGTTTGTGACGTAAAGCACGTCACGATCATGTACGAAGAATTTCTTGGCCACGAAGAATGAAGAGGGATCGCGGAAATTGGCGCGATAGATTGTCGGCACCTCCAGAACGTCTGGAGCAAATGCCGAGAGATTCACCTTCATCTTTTCGAGGTTTGCGCGATGCTCCAGTCGATACAGCAGCACTTGGCCGGGATCGGCTTGAGAATCGAGAAGTCCCCCGGCCTTGCCCACGGCATCCGAGAGCAATACATGCTCCTGCTCGAACTTGAACTGCCCGCTGTTGCCAGAAGCCCCGAAGGCGGTGAACGACCGTTGCTCCTGATAGACATAGAGCGTGTCGTCTGGCGCTACATATATATTTTCTTTCGAGTCATCCACCAAGTTCAAGAAATAGATCGTTGCCTTGGTGCCGCGCCGCTGCAGAGTCACAAACGTCTCATAACCTGCATTGGTAATACCCCCGGCGCGCGACAGAATATCGAGCACGCGATCTCCGCCGGAATTGATATTGAGCTTGCCGGGCGACCCAACCTGACCGATCACGGTTACCTCGTTAGAGGCTTGACTCGTCACCGAGATAACCACTTGAGGCTCGATGGCCCGTGACGACAGCCTCTTGACGATATCTGCCTGGATCACACCCAGCGTGCGACCTTTTGCAAGAACCGCCCCAGCATAAGGGATGGAAATATAGCCTTTTTGATCTACGGTTTGCGAAGGAAGTGTCACATAGTTGCCGGGCCGAGAACCCGCGTCATTGGGAACAAACAATCCACCCGACTGCGATTCAAATATGGTGATGGACACGGTATCTCCGACGCCGACCATCAGTTCTGGCGGGCCACTCCGTCCCTTGCCAAAACTTCGCAAAAAAGAGCCCGGACCAGGATCTCCCAAAACAGCAAGAACCTGTTGAGTAAGGTCGACTGACACGTATTTGAACGCGCTCGTAGCAGTTTCCCTTAAGGATGCCGTGGCTTTGGACGCAACGTCACGCGCGCCCGGGCCGCTGCCTGGAAGCGACGAGCAACTCGAAACGCCAACGAGCGATAAGACCGAATAACAAAACTGTCTTCGCTTCATGCGAAAGCTCCTATCATTAAGTTGCCCGGGAGCGGCAAGCCGGGGAGGGTCCGTGCCGTTGAGGTGGGTCGCAGAGCTGGATGAGAAAGGGTCAATTGCCCGGAGAGACCGGTCGCCCGATGGAATGGTATGAAAAGCCGTGTCTGGTGACTTCTTCCGGCGTGTAGACATTGCGCAAATCAATGAAGACCGGCTCGGACATCAGCAGGCGAAGCCGCGACCAGTCGAGTGCTCGAAACTGATCCCATTCAGTCACCAGTGAAATTCCGCAGGCACCTTCCGCAGCCTCATAGGCATTGTCGCAAAACACTACGTTGGGCAGCATTGCGCGCGCTGACTTGACACCCTCGGGATCATAAGCGCGTACCGTAGCACCCGCCTCTTCAAGCGCCTTGATAATCGACAGAGACGGCGCCTCGCGCATGTCATCAGTGTTTGGCTTGAAGGTTAACCCAAGAATTGCAATGGTTTTACCCCGCACGTCACCGTCACAGGCCAGAATGATCTTGCGCGCCATCGCCCGTTTACGTTCATCGTTGACGGTGACGGTCGTCTCGATCAGGCGAACGGGGCTACCATGGTCCTGCGCTGTCTTCACCAGTGCCAGCGTGTCCTTCGGAAAGCAGGACCCACCGTAACCGGCGCCAGCATGAAGGAACTTTGAACCTATACGTCCATCAGCGCCTATCCCCCGCGCCACGTGCTGTACATTCGCGCCGACACGCTCGCAGAGATCGGCGATCTCGTTGATGAAAGTGATCTTCATGGCCAAAAATGCGTTGGAGGCATATTTGATCAGTTCTGCGGTCCGTATGTCCGTGAATATTATCGGAGACTTATTGAGGAAGAGGGGCCGGTAGATTTCCGTAAGGACAGCTTGGGCACGCTCGTCTTGCGTCCCGACCACAATGCGATCAGGCCGCTTGAAATCGGTGATTGCCGCACCTTCACGTAAAAATTCAGGATTGGATGCGACGACCACCTCGGCGGCCGGGTTTTCCGAGCGGATGATGCGCTCGACCTCGTCACCGGTACCTACGGGAACCGTCGATTTCGTTACCACGACTGTGAACCGCTTCACGGATCGAGCTATGTCCCTGGCCGCCCCGTAGACATAGGAGAGATCCGCATGCCCATCACCGTGGCGCGATGGCGTGCCTACAGCGATAAACACCGCATCTGCACCGTCCAGAGCATCGGAGAGATTATTGCTGAATGAAAGCCGCCCAGCACGCCTGTTATTGGCAACGAGTTCCTCAAGACCGGGCTCGTAGATTGGAACTCTTCCCGCAAGGAGAGCTTCAATCTTGGACACATCACTTTCTACACAAACAACGTCATGGCCAAAGTCGGCGAAACAGACCCCGGAGACCAAACCGACATAGCCCGCACCAATTACCACTATCTTCAACGTCTCTCTTCCTTCGGAATGATATTCCGGCGGTTTCCACGCTACCGCCATCCGGGTGAAGCCATGCTCCAACCGGGTTATTTCCCAAACAAATCCCACAGCTGCGGGACCCTATGCTTTGATTTCAATCCACTCGCGGGCAACCGTGGTCCGCACCTGGCTATTCATGAGATCAAGGAGAAGTTCGACACGCCCCCGACCATCCAGGTTTTGCAAAACCCCCAGCGTTCCCGTTAAGGGGCCCTGCCTCACTCGCACTGTCACACCAGGGAGCAATTCAGCATCGGGAGAGAACAGACCGTCTGGACCGGTCGCTGCTTGCAGGTTTTCGATCACTCTGGTTGGAACGCGTTGAGGACCATCAAGCCCCATGACCAACTGATCGACACCGTAAGTCCCATTGACGCTTCGCCATCTGTCACGGGACAGATCCATCAGAAGGAACCCGTACCGCGGGAACAACCATTCCTTTTGGGTAATATACCGACGGGCATGCCGCTTCGTGACTATGACCTTTGGCAGGAAATGAACGAAACCCTGCTTAGTGAGATTAGCCTCAGCCAACCCCTCCCCGCGTGCCACAGAGCGAAATACGTACCAGCCTCTTCCGGCGGCCGGCCGCACATTGACATCAATAGGCGTTGTCATCGCGGAAGACCTTTAAAGCGGTGAGGAAAATAATCTTCGCGTCTAGCCAGATCGACCAATGGTTGATGTACCAGAGGTCATGTTCGATACGAGACCGCATGAGTTCGGACGTCTCTGTTGCGCCTCGCAGGCCATTCACCTGAGCCCAGCCGGTGATTCCTGGTTTCACATGATGACGGAACGCATAGTGCTCGATGAATCGGTCATAGTAGTCGTCATGAGCCATCGCATGCGGCCTTGGTCCGACAAGCGACATCTCGCCGTTCAGGACGTTGAACAGCTGCGGTAACTCATCGATGCTTGTGCGTCGCAGAAAGTGCCCAACCCGTGTGATGCGTGGGTCTTGGCGCTGCGCCTGCGGAATATCGGCGCCATTTTCGGTAACCGTCATGCTTCGGAATTTCAGGATCTTGAATGGCACCCCGCCGAAACCGCGTCTGTCCTGGCGAAAAAGGATCGGGGAACCCGTTTCGAGCCATATCGCCAAAATAGCCAGAAGCATCACCGGGCCAAGAGGAACGATCAACGCAGTTGCAGCTACAACGTCTAACGCACGCTTGGCCCACCGCGCACTCAATCCCAATGGGGCGGACTGCAGTTCGAAGCCGACATCATCCCCTAAGATGATGCGACGATGCTGGCTCAGTCCAACAAACGCTGGATCTGCCAGGAGAACGACCGGCGCTGGCAACGGCCCGATTTCCCGCAGAAGGGATGAGATCCGCCCGGCGTCCTGCCACGAGGCCGCCAGCAGGATCTGATCGCAGCACCCTTTCGCCACCGACCGCTGAAGGATGGCCCGAACGTCACGGCATTGCTCCAGGAATTCAGGAGAAGATACAGGAATGAAATGTCTCTCGACGACTTCGATCCCAGGCGGAGGCACCCAAACAACGTCAAACTGGGTCGGGTGCGTCTGTAAGGTCACCACATGCACGCGCGCAAACGCGATGGAGCCCTTTTTAAGGCGCACCGCTATGAACCGTGATGCAAGCCCATTGACAGCCGTAACTGCAACCAGCCCTGCCAGAGCAAAAGCGGTTAAGCCAAGTCGAGAGTATAGACCGCCACTCCTAACCGTCAAAATCACCAACGCAAGAAGGAGAACGGCAGCGAGCCACGCTATCGCTGACTTCAAATAGCCAACAGAGACCTTCGTACCCGAAGCTGCTGGAAAGTTCCCGATGCCCACAGAGACGAGAACGTAAAACACCATAGAGGCGATCGAGACTTGGCTATAATCGGGGCGAAACGGCGGCTCTCGCCACAGAAGCAAATCTGTCAGTCCACCGCATCCGACAATCGCAATGCCGTGCGACAGCATCAAGACATTCGACAAAGCATCCCGCGTGATCCTCCACGTGACGACAGGAAAGGAACTGGACGCCGGGGCCTCACTCGCCTCCCCCGCAGCTAGATTGATGTCCGATACATCCAGGTTGCCGCGCATCAATGCATGCCCCAGAAACCCGAAGGCGGCAGAATGATAAGCTGACCCGAAATCGTTTCCGCTAGATAACTCGGAATGCCAGCGGCGCCCAAGACATCGGAGCACCGAGGCAGAGACCGAAGAGAGAAACCCATCAATTGAGGCGTGGCGCTGGTTTCGGCAGGCCTCGTCTCATGAGATACACGCGACAAAATTGGTCGATTCTGACCACATGGGGTCGAATGTACTATTTTACAATTCTACGGAAACTACGAACTGAAATCATTAACGAATTTTGACGTGCACTACTCCGTCGCCGGCGCGCGACAGAAAGGACCCTTTTTGTCAAGCGCCTCGGCGTGTGAATCAGCTGGTTAAAAGGATTTTCAGGACAGAAAATTGTCCGCTCGCGCCTCGTCGCCCGTCTTGTTCCGGAAAGTGAGTGTCAAATGATCGTAGGATACGCGCGTGTATCAACTGGAGAGCAGAAGATCGACCTTCAAATACAAGCTCTGGAAAGGATGGGATGTGACCAAGTCTTTAGCGATCACGGGCAATCCGGTTCCGATTTCGAGCGCGCTGGCCTGGAAGCAGCCTTGGACGCGGTTGTACCAGGTGATATGCTTGTAGTCTGGCGGCTGGATCGGCTCGGACGCTCACTCGTCGGATTGGTCGGACTTTTGGAGCAGCTCGGAAAACGTCACGTACATTTCCGATCGCTTAGCGAAAATATCGACACGGCGTCTTCAGGCGGCAAGCTAATGTTTCATATGATGGCAGCTCTTGCCGAGTTCGAGCGCTCGCTTATCAGCGAACGGACACGGGCCGGGATGGCGGCCGCGAAGGTCAGGGGTGCACGGCTTGGCCGCCCGAGCGCACTAACAATGGATCAGATAGTTGGAGCTCAGCACGCAATCGAGCGGCTGCACCGATGTCCTTCAGAGGTTGCGAAAGAGTTGAATGTCTGCCGAAGAACGCTTAGCCGGCACTTGGGTAAGTTAACAGTTAACTCACTTGCGGAATTGTGAGGGTTCTCTGCTGTGTAGCGGGAGGAAACAAAGGTTTCCGCCACAACAACTTGGAATTTTCGCGATCTGGGATTGTTATTTAAGGAGAAAAGTACAACGGAAGAGGGATAAACGCGACCACTAAAGTTTTAACACACAACTCCAACCAATATTAATCGGCTTGCGGAATTGTGCCCGCCGCAGCGGTATTACGGTACCTGGCCCCGCTTCATGCAGCAATGACAAAAAGGGAGCGTGGAACGTGGCAACCAAGCCGTTGCGTGGGCGAACAGAGTAAGATTTCGTCCTCAAGCTTAATATGGTGATGGACAAATATTTTATGATAGTTGGGTACGCACGCGTTTCGACGGAGGAACAAAAACTTGATCTCCAGCTTACAGCGCTTCGAGGCGCCGGGTGCAATCGGATCTACGAAGATCAAGGTCGGTCAGGCTACAGTTTTGCTCGAGAGGGTCTGGAAGCCGCTCTTGAAAGTCTAACGCCAGGCGGTACACTTGTGGTTTGGCGTTTGGATCGCCTCGGTCGTTCATTATCCGGACTTGTGCAGTTAATTGATCAACTTGGAAAGCGACAAGTCCATTTCCGTTCAGTGATGGAAAACATTGACACCACCTCACCGGGCGGTCGTTTAATGTTCCATATGATGGCAGCACTAGCAGAATTCGAGCGGGCAGTTATAGTGGAGAGGACGCGGGCGGGCTTGGCGGAAGCAAGGGCCCGGGGAAGCGTAATAGGACGACCGAAAGCCATGGACGAGGATCGCGTTCGTGACGCCTGTCACGCCGTGCATTTCGAGGGCCGTTGTATGCGAGAAGTCGCCGGACAGTCCGGCGTATCGATCCGCACTCTCCAGCGCTACCTGAAACGCACGTATCGCGTCTCCAAGCCTAGTGTGCCGCCTTTGCCTTCGCACCCAGGAGATCTAGCCACTCAGGACCGATACGGGTACCTCCCGTCCGAGCCACCGATCGATGACCGGGCTCCGGAAACCAGCGTGAACTCGTGATAGGTTTCGCAGTGACGAATCTGCCGCCCGCGTGCTGCACCGTTCCGATGACGGTGCCGCCGACGGCTTCATCGTCTTACTACTGGGTCGTCGCTGAAGAGCGACGCATCCTCCCTACTAACACCGGGTCCGGGATTGGCGGACCTATCGACCGCATAGCCATAGTCCTCTGAAGCAAAACCGAGGCTAAGCGAAATTGGGCCGCGCCCGATTATTGACTTCCCCTGGGAGCCGACCCGGTATTTCCACCGAGAAGCGACCCGCCTTAGATATGGTTTATGTTGGTTGTTGTGGTCAAGTTCCTGCGTTTTCCCTTCGCCGTTTTGGGCTCGTAGGGCAAGCCGTTTTTGATGCGAAAGCTATCATTGCCGGTCTCGAGGATATGACAATGATGAGTGAACCGGTCGAGGAGTGCGGTGGTCATGTTGGCATCCCCGTAGACGCTAGCCCATTCGCTGAAGGTCAGGTTGGTGGCGCGAGCTGCGTAAGAGGAAACGGCGCTTGCCAGTCTTGGCCGCAGCCCTTTAACGTTACGGTGCCACTATCGGTGATCTTCCAACCGCATGAATTGTATACTCTGTAGATGAATGCGCTGCAATGCGCATCAATCTCGGAGATGAACATTAGAGAAATTTTTGCCGCCAATCTCCGAAAGACGCGGCAGGCCGCTGGCCTTTCCCAGGAAGATCTCGCACTGAGAGCGGGCATCCACCGAACCTATGTGAGTTCGTTGGAACGCTGCCAGTACAGCGCTTCCCTCGACACGATCGAAACGATCGCGAACATTCTTCAAATTGAGGTAGCTGAGTTGTTGCGCGATCCCAGAAAGAGCGGAAGCTCCAGCGAATAACTGCGTTGCGGTAGCTCGAAAAATTTCAACCGATCGGCCGCGGACGGTGCTTGAGAAGTCCTCCGCCCATGGCCACCAGTCTACAAATCTCTGCAGCGACCAGATATGATTTTTCGAATGCCGGAACGGGCAGGAACTCATATCGGGAGTGGAACTTGTAAGCGCCCGTGAAGAAGTTTGGTGTTGGTATTCCCTTCGCGGAGAGGATCGCACCGTCGGTCCCGCCCCGCATTGGCACCAGTTTCCGCGCTATCTCGAGGTCTTCAAGTGCCTGGAACAAAAGCCGTTCTGCACGTGGATCCTGCTGCAGTGCGTGGTTCATGTTCTGATAGGTGTCGACAAGGTCGACACGGACCTCACCGGTCGGATATTTCAGCCGTATGGTCTCGGCGGCATCCAGAATACGCCGTTTTCGATCGTCGAACCGCTCGCGATCGAAGTCGCGGATCAGTATGCTGAGCCGGCCTTCGCTTTCGTCGGTCACGAGATCTTTGCACCAGAAGAAGCCATCACGACCGTCGGTGCATTCGGGCGTGTCATTTCGATCGAACTGATCGATGAAATCCATTGCCATCATCAGCGGATTGACCATCACGCCTCTTGCTGACATCGGGTGAGCGCTGACGCCGCGAAAGGTGATCTTGCCGGAGGCAGCGTTGAAGTTCTCGATCATGACCTCGCCGAGTTCGCAGCAGTCGATCGTATAGGCGAAATCGCAGGGAAACCGTTCGAGATCCAGCACCCTAGATCCTCGAAGGCCGATTTCCTCGTCAGGGACGAAAGCGACGACGATGTCGCCGTGATCCTCCTCACCACTCGATCTCGCAAGAAGCGTCATGATGACGGCAATCGCCGCCTTATTGTCGGCTCCGAGCACGCTCGTACCATCCCCGACAATGATGTCTTCCCCTTTCCATCTGATCAGTTCGGGATGTTCATCTGTCCGCAGCCAGATGTCGTGCTCGGCATTCAAGCACAGGTCTTGGCCCTCATACCGCAGGATTTGAGGATGAACCGTCGGCGAAAGCCCAACGTCGACGGTATCGAGATGGGCAATGAAGCCGACACGCGGAGCCGCTGTCTTGCCGCGCTTGACGCCTGTCACAATTGCCTGATCGTCGACTACGACGTCTTCGACGCCAAGTGCCAGTAACTCCTCAGCAAGAAGGCGAGCGAGTTTCAATTGCCCGGTCGAAGATGGAAGGGGCACTTCCGCCGCATCACTTTGGCTTTCGATCGCCGCATAACGGAAAAAACGCTCGATCAACTCGCTTTTGGCGTCACTCTGAATCATTTGATCTCCGTGTCTGTGAAGGGTCTTCGCGCCGTCCCATTCTTTGGGCCATTCTTCCTCGGCAAAGCAGACATTATTCGAGCCGAAGAATACCAACGTCATCGCAGATGCGGATGTTAGAGCCCAGTTTCCGCGATTGATCGGCAAACCGCTGCAAGATGCGGTGAGCAGCAGCGCCTGTCACCAGCTCCGGCACAATGCGACGTTCGAGCTTGCCGTCCCTCAACGCTTCCTCGCCCCCAATAATGACCGGAAAGAACCTCACCCCTTTCAGGCAATTGTCTTCGCCGAAGGTGCATACGGGTATAACGCTTTCCCACACTTCGGGTGCCGTCCAAAGCGACTTCTCCGATTTGACATGAAAAATGAAGTTTCCTAGGCTGTAGAAGATCGGCCGACCCCGATAAAGCTCAACCGGCTGCAGGACAGGGGCACCGTGGCTGACGAACATGCTTGCGCCAGCGTCGATGCAGCGCTTGGCGACGGCGCTGACCCAACCCGGCATCTGATACCAGTCCGACGCCCAGTGATGGTGATGCAGATAGGCGACGACGAGCCGGCCCTCGTCCGCGGATGTGGTAATCGCTTCGAGATTTCTCCTCAAATCCTCCTCGTCGATCTTCACGCTGCGGCCAAAGCGATCGGAGCGTTTGAAGATCGCGCGCGCTATTCCGATCTCGTCGTCAGCGATAAAAGGAGGATCGTCGGGCTGGCTATCGTTGGTGAGATCGATGCGGGTGTAGCCGATCCGGGTTTGCATCTCGCGAAGACTCTCGAATGCCGGCTCGTCGACCTCCAGGACCTGGGTCAGTCGGAGACGGTTCACGCCCGGGCGCGCGGGACGCCCGCTGCCCGCATTCGCCGCATACATGAAGTCGGGTCCAGGTCCACCATCCATTGCGACGATCGATACGGGTCGGCCCGCCACTTCTCCGAGGCCGGCCGTGCCAGCATCAGCCTCGTCTCTGCCGATACCTGAATGGAGGAAGCCCCTCCCCTCCACCTCCTCCAATGTCGATAGCACCCCGGATGGACCGAGATCGAAGGCGTGGTTGTTGGAAAGGGCAACCGCCTGAAAGCCGATGTCTTTCAGCGCGTCCAGCACGATCGGTTCGCTGCTTCCGTAGAACGAACCCTTCAGAGGCCATCCACCGTTGCGGCCCAGGATCGTTCCCTCGAAATTGGTGAAGGACAGATCCGCCGATCGCAGGATCGACTTCACCTGTTCAAAACCGGGAGCACTGACGTCGCGCGTGTCGCGCTTGATGAGTGATTGACCTGTTAAAGCCAATGTAAAATTTGAGGACATAGGACACCTCGCCCGGCGGTGACGCCGGAGCACTTGCGGGTTGGAAATGTGGACGGGGCGGCCCTTGCAGGATGGGCCGGCCTATCAATTCAGTGGATGAAGTGGCGCGGCCGGGCTTCGATAAGGCTGCGCGTATAGGGGTGTTGCGAGTGCATGAAGATGAAGTCCGAGGAGCCGGAATCGACCATCTGCCCGTCCTTCAGGACATAGACAAAGCTGCAGAGGTCCTGCACGACGGCCAGATCGTGCGAGATGAACATCATGGTGACATGCTGCTCCGCGACGACTTCCTTCAACAGATGGATGACTTCCGCCTGTACGGAGACGTCAAGAGCTGAGGTCGGCTCGTCCGCAACGACGATCTCCGGTTTGGCGAGAAGCGCGCGAGCGATGGCTACCCGCTGCTTCTGGCCGCCGGATAGTTGGTGCGGGTAACGCCCCAACAGGCCCCGCGTCAGCCCGACGCGGTCCATCATGGCTCCGACATCGTCCCGTTCTCCCCTCACCGCCCGCCCTCCATAGCGGGCGCTTTCAAGCAGGGTTTTCTCAATGGTCATGCGGGGATTGAGCGATACCGCCGGATCCTGAAAGATCATTTGGACACGTCCGAGCAGACCGCTCCTAGCGCCCGATCGTGAGGCGTCGAACGCATCTTCCCCGATCCTGAATTCGCCGGCGCTGGCGCGATCCAGCCCCGCGAGCAGCCTCCCGAGGGTGGACTTTCCGCTTCCACTCTCTCCGACCACGCCTGTGATCGCACCCCTTTCCAACCGGACGGATATATCGCGAAGCGCGCATTTTCCCTGGGATTTGCCGATAAAGAACAGCGGACCGCGTGACGGAAAGGTCTTTGCGATCCCCTCTCCGGCAATGGTCGTCTCCGGGTCCATCGATCTATTCGAGCAGGAAGCCACGTCAGCAGAACCGGATATTCGCAACTTCGGGACGGCGGCCAGCAGTTTGCGGGTGTAGTCGCTCTGCGGTCGCTCGAGCACTTCCGATACCACATTCTGCTCGGCGACCTGGCCGTGCCGCATGACCACGACCCTGTCGGCGATCTGGGCGATGACGCCCATGTCATGAGTGACGAGGATGATGGAAATGCCTGTTTCATCCACGAGTTTGCGCAGCAGCTCGAGGATCTGTTTCTGGACAGTGGCGTCGAGTGCCGAGGTCGGTTCATCCGCAATGATGATGTCCGGCGATCCGGCGAGCGCGATAGCGATAACGACCCTCTGGCGCTGGCCGCCGGAAAATTGATGCGGGTAGTCCCGAAGCCTCCCTGCCGGATCGTCGATTCCGACACGCTCCAGAAGTTCGATAGCGCGGTGTTTGACGTCTTTGCGAGGGAGCTTAAGGTGTGCGGCCCTGATCGTTTCCTCGATCTGCGCGCCGATAGTCATCAAGGGGTCAAGTGAGCTCGTGTGGTCCTGAAAAATCGCCGAGATCCTCCGGCGCCTGATGGCGTCGCGATCCCGACGATCAACAAGCTTTAGATCCTCGCCAGCAATCAGGATTGCGCCGCTGGTTCGCTCGAGCTCCGGCGCAAGCAGATCGAGGATGGCGTTTCCAACGGTGGATTTTCCGGCGCCGGATTCGCCGATGAGACCCACCACCTCACCCCTATCAAGAGAGAATGCGATGTCGTGGAGGATCGGGGTCGTTCCGGAGCTCGTACGATAGTGAAGAGAGAGGTTCTGCACTTCAAGCAGATGCGTCTTGGATGCTGGATCGGTCATAGGGATCGGCTCCGTGGGTCTAGGTGCCGGCGCAGGTCCTCACCGACGAAGTTGATGGTGGCGATCAGCCCGAAAAGCGCGAGGCCCGGGAAAAGGCTGATCCAGTATTGACCGGTCAGCAGATACTGAAACCCGCTGGCGACAGCCGAGCCGAGTGAAGGCTTATCGATCGGCACGCCGAGGCCAAGGAACGACAACGTCGCCTCGAGTGCGATGGCATGGCCGACCTCGATCGGTATGAGTGTGACGACAGGCGCAATGCTGTTCGGCAGCACATGCCGGAAGAGGAGCCGATAGGTTGGAAGTCTGAGAAGACGGGCGGCATCGACGTAGGGTTTGTTCCTCTCACTGAGCGCCACTCCGCGCACGATGCGCGCGTATGCGGCCCACTGTACAATCACCAAAGCGAGAACAATGCGGTCGATGCCCGGCCCGAGCGTCACGATGGCGATGAGTGCCACCAGCATCGTCGGCAGGCTCAGTTGCAGATCGACCACGCGCATGATGACCGCATCCACCCACCGCCCGAAGAAGGCGGCGCTTACACCCGCAGTCAAACCGATAAGGGCGGCGATGGCGGAGCTGACGACCGATACAAGCAGGCTGATGCGCAAGCCGTAGAGGATCGTGCTTGCGATATCGCGCCCGAGACCATCGGTCCCGAGCCAGTAAACGAAGCCGCCGCTGCCCATTGAGCCGGGCCTGGACGATGCCTCCCAGGCGAAGATCTGCACGGGATCGTAGGGGTTCTGCGGTGCCAGGACTGGAGCAGCAACGGCTAGCAGAACGTAGGCGCAAAGCAGAAGTTTCGGGAGGTCAACCCATCCAAAGGTGCGATTGCGGATTGATCGAAGCGTTTCGGCAATCATCACATCAACCTCCCTGCGAAAGACGCACACGCGGATCGAGCACGGCGTAGAACAGATCGACGAGCGCATTGAGCGTGACGAAGGCCACCGAGATGAACGTCAGCGTTGCCATTACCACCGGCCGGTCGAGAAGCTGGATCGAGTCGATCAGGAGCTTGCCGACTCCTGGCCAGGCAAAGATCGTCTCCACCACCACGGCGAAGGCCAGCATACCGCCGAACTGAAGCCCGATCACCGTCACGATCGGCACGCTGATATTCGGCAGGGTATGGCTGAAAAGGATACGCCGCGGTGATAGACCCTTCGCCCGGCAGAACCGGATGAAATCAAGCCTCTCGACTTCGATTGCTCCTGCCCGCGCGAGGCGTGCGATGAGTGCCACATTCGGGATCGCCAGTGCCAGTGCCGGAAGGACAAGATGCGCAAGGCCGTCGCTCGTCAAAAAGCTCCACTCCACCCCGAAAAGCGCCGTTGTCGTCCCGCGCCCTCCCGACGGAAACCAGCCTGACAGGATGGCTCCGCCGAGGATCAGCATCATGCTGAGCCAGAAGGACGGAACGCTGAGCGCGAAGACGCTTGCCTTCAGAACGATCCGATCGAGAAATGTTCCCTGCCGCCGACCGGCCAGAAGCCCGACCAGAGTCCCAAGCGTTGCCGCAAGAACCATGGCAAGGACTGCCAGCTCAAGCGTCGCTGGCAGTTTGCTCAGCACCAAGGAGAAGGCCGGTAGATGATAGACGTAGGACGTGCCAAAATTACCGGCGAGGACGTTTCCGGCAAAGAGGAGGTATTGCCGCCAGACTGGCTGATCCAGTCCAAGGGCGATGGTCGCTTGGCGAATGTCCTCCGCAGTCGCCGTTTCGACGTTGACGATGTTGAAGACCGGATTGCCGACGCTTTGAATGCCGATAAAGCCGATCAGAGACATGACGAACAACAGGAGGAGGGCTTGTCCCAGCCTTCCGCCAGCGGTGGTGAGCAGGGTCATGGCGTTCATTCCCCCGCAGGTACGGCTTGCATGGCAGTCGTCCACGCACGCGCATGCACGGTGTAGGAGGCAACGTTCCTGCCGTAACCTGCGATCAGGTGAAAATGGTACAGCGGCACGATCGGATAGTCCGCCATGACCAACTCCGTCGCAGCTGCCATTGCAGCGTCTCGCTCCGGACCCTCGTCAATCCCTTGCGCTTTGTCGAGCGCTGCATCGAACGCCGGGTTCCGATAGTGGCCGTAGTTCAGGGAACCTGTCTTGCGCTCGGCATTGGGCGAGGCAAGAACAGCGCCCAGGCACACAGAGACGGAGTCGCCTGAGCAACCGCCGTACCACACAGGATACTCGCCTGCTGACCGCTTGGTCGCGAACGTCGAAAACGGAGCGACGACCGGCTGCACACGAACGCCGATCCGAGCCCAGTTCTGGGTGATCGCCTGAAGGGATTCCCCGTCGCCGGGATAGCGGCCTGTCGGTCCCGCGACAACGACATTGAAGCCGTCGGCCAGACCCGCCTCGGCCAAAAGCGCCTTGGCCCTTGCGTAGTCGGGCGGCGTGGGTGTCAACTTGGCGGATGTGCCGGGAAGGCCGTTCGGAAAAAGCTGGGCCGCCGCGGTGCCATAGCCGAGCAGGATTTTGTCGGCCAGAAGCGACCGGTCTGTCGCAATCGCCAGTGCCTCCCGAACCAGTTTGTTCTTGAACGGGTTGGCGATCGGCTTGCCGGCGCGGTCTGTCACGGTGGGCAACGTGTCCTTGTCGAGATCGAACTGCAAAAAGTTCGACCGGGCGGCGGGCGCGCTGGCGACAGAGAGGCCGCGGGTCTTCAACGATTCAACGTCGCGCGCTGGAATGTAGTCGGCGAGGTCGACGTCGCCGGTCGAAAGCGCCGCGACGCGGGCGGCGGGGCTCTCGATCACCCGGAACTCCACCTGCGACCAGGCAGGCTTTCCACCCCAGTAGCTGTCATTGCGCACGAGCTTCAGTCGCTCGCCGGACTGCCAGCTGTCGAACTTGTAAGGGCCCGTGCCGTTCGGTGCGGCCGCGCCGCCGTTCAGATCTTCGGTGGAGCGGAACTCCGATGCCAGATGCGGCATGATGAAGATGGACGACAGCGCCAGCGGTAATGTCGGTGCGTTCGTGTTCGTCTCGATGACGACGGTCAACGGATCCGGGGCGGTGACGGACTTGATCGCCTGCGTATAGGACTGGAAGCCCCCGCTCGGCGGCTTGAGGAAGCTGCGTATCCGTTCGAGGGAGTAGATGACATCCTCGGCGGTGAATGGCGAACCGTCATGGAAATGGACGTTCTCGCGCAGGCTGAACGTCCATTGCGTATCCGAAAGCCGTTTCCACGACACGGCCAGGCCGGGTTTCGGATTGAGTTTCTCGTCCTGATAAACCAGCCGCTCGTAGATGTGCGATAGCAGCGACGTGTTCTCGTTGAGATCGGCGAATTGAGGATCGAGTGTCATCAGCTTGTAGGAGGTTGCGACTCGCAATTCCTGTGCGGCGAGCGGCGACGCGAAAAGCGCGGAAACCATAAGGCCGAAGACGGCTGCATAGCGGATCGCTCTGGGATCATTATGTAAACTCATTCTCTTGTTCCCTTCTTTTTTGACAAAGCGGTGCCCTTCGCGAGGAATGCTGTCCCTCCCGCTGATGTCCCGACCCGGGCAACCGCTGATTTCAGAGTATACTCTGTAGTGAAATACTATTCATTCCGCAATAACTTTGGAAATGGAAAACCGAGCAAATTTTCGAAGAAATCTGATCGTTAGGAGAACCAACCTGGGCTGGTCGCAGGAGGAGCTGGGGGAGCGTGCCAACCTCCATCGGACCGCCGTCAGCAATCTCGAGACCGGCATCTCACAGCCGAGGCTCTACACGATCTACGACATCGCCGAAGCGCTCGGCGTCACCGCGATCGACCTCCTGTCCGACCCGCCTCCGTTGGCGAAAGATCGCCGATAGACACCCCGTTGAGGACGAGAAAATCGGCGATGACCCCGCGTAAAGGTGTCCACGGGAAGCCATAGCCGGGACCGGGTTCGCCATGCCGCAGAACAGCGTGCACCTTGGCCGCCAACCCAGCCATCGATAGAGCAGGTGTCAACCAGAGCGATTTCAAAAGCTCGGCTTGCCGTTCTCCGGCCTCATGCGACAGGGCCTTGGCCCGACTGAACCCTTCTGCTTCATCGGCCTGCTGCCACGCAGCTACCCGCACCGCCAGATCTCGTTTCAAGGCATCGCGCTGTCCACTCCGATCCTCGCCGGGGAGAAGCGCGTCGATCTCCGCCTCGGTTTTCGCTTGAACCGGCGCAGCCCCACTACCGACCGGAACCAGAACCTGTGGAAATCCGATCGTTTGAAGGAGCGCCTTCTCAAGCCTCTGTTGGACATCGGTGAGCCGCGCATAATCGTCGAAGGCGGTCAGCCATTCATGCCAAACCCGTAGCGCAGGGTCGACGGCTGCAGCGTCGTCACGCGCCCTCTCCTCGAGCTCCGCGGTCAGAAAGGTTGATGCAACGGCGAAGAGGTTTCTTTGGATGCCTGAAGGCAAAGTTCTGCTATTATCGGAATCAGCCATGATCCGAGCTCCCGAAAGCTTGATTGTGGTCAGGCTGTGCTTGGTGGTGCAAACACTGAGCGCAGCCGTCAACTATGACAACCGGAAACGTACAGAGTAAACGCGACATGTGCAACACAAATCACCATGACATGGTGAAATGAACGGGATCCAATGTAAACTCGCCCGGGTGGCGCTCAATTGGAGCGTTATCCAGCTCGCAAATGCGGCGCAGGTGTCAACTCAAACCGTGACTCGCCTTGAGAGAGGTGAGGAGTTACGGGCTTCGACGCTCGCGCGAATTCGGAAAGTGCTGGAGGACGGCGGTATTGAGTTCATCCCCGAGAATGGCGGCGGAGTTGGCGTTCGTTTCAGGAAACCAGGCTGACCGTGGCTACTCGGACAGCCTGACTACGAAATAGTTTGAAGCTGCTTTTATTTTTCAACATCGCCGCCGAGGGGCAACCAACAATAACTTGTCCATTGACAACTTAATTGCCGGAACCTAAATTGGCACGTAAGAAACACAAATCGAAGGAAATCGAGGCCGTCCTTAAAGAGCTGGAAGCGCTTGGCTGGAGTGTCGTGGAAGGCCAGGGGCACGCATGGGGTCTTTTGCGTTGCCCGATCAACAGCAGCGACTGCAGATGTGGAGAGTTCTGCCAGATGTCGGTCTGGTCGACGCCCAAGGATCCCGAGAGACACGCGAAGAAGCTGAGGCAGAAAGCGCTTGCCTGCACGAAACAGGACGAAAAAAGTGAAGAAGATGACTGAACAATTCGAATTCGAACTGGTTTTCGCTCTTCCCGCCGGGCAGCACGACGCTTTGGAACTGTCCAACGCCGTCTTCGAGGCTGGCTTTGAAGATTCATTGGTCGGCACAGGAATCCCCGGACTTCTCGGCGTTGAGGTCGAAGCGGACGGCGAGGATGCGGAGAGTGCTATTCTCGCAACGGCGCGTGCACTTCTGAAGCATCTTCCCGCAGGCACACAGCTCCGCGAGGTACGTCCCGACCTGGTTAGTCTTGCCGACGTGGCCGAGAAGCTGAACATCAAGCGCCAGGCGCTGCAGCAGCGCGAGATGCCTCTGCCCAGTGTTGGTGGATTGTACCGTATCGATGAACTTGCCTCCGCCCTGGAGAAAGCGACCAAGCCCGAGGACGGGAAGCGCCGGCCGCGTTTCGACATCGCGAATGCCGCGAAGTGGCTCAGAGCCGGTTATGGCGCTCGCTTGATCAATGCAAAGCTAACGATCCGCGAGATCGATCCGTTTTCGCTCGAGATGCCTGACATGAGGTCGATGAAAGGGTGATGTTTGGGTCGGGATGAAATGGACTGCTGCGCATTGATCGCAGTCGGGCCGTTGACTTTTTTATCGGTCGGGACGTCCGCATCATAGCCGAGGCGGGTGGTTTCCTGCCTGTCAGCTTCCGGCAACAACTTTTTGCAGAGCTGCCAAGTGCTGCGCTCTTTATCATCGGAACAAACATGCCTCCGCCGAAGGCTGTTCGCGGGAACGTAGGCGGCGAAAACCCTCCTCCCGTATCCTCATCCACGATTCGGACGCGCTTCGCCTGAGCATCTCGTATAACCGAGGCAGCGAGTGTCCGCTGTTTGATCACCGGTTTCGTTGAGAATGGCTGGGAAGGGTCAAAAGGCGATCACAATCTTCCGAGGCACGCAACACAGAAGCAGCCATTCCGGCAGCTCTTCGTCATGTGGACTTGCGGACAAGTAGGACGGTTCCCGTAGGGTCATCAAATGTGCTCGCGAACGCGGCTGGCTTGCACGCCAGCGCCTCAAGACGAAGCCATCGATAGGCATCGACCTCCTCCATCGAACCGCCTGATCAAGATGTCCGTTTCTCCATATTGTGACCGCTTGCTTGCACTTCATCTTCTCATTCGCCAAACCTTGCTCTCGGGCCAGAATGAACGTGCCGAGGCGTTTGACAATACCCAGGATAGTCATTCCGCATCTAAAATGCCCGAGTTTGCCTCCTAAAACTATTCTCACCGTGGACCTTATTCCGGATCTATCAAGTACCGGCCGGAGCCAGCACCGACACCAAATTGGTGTCCCCAACCATCTCTCGAGGATCAAGCCCATTGCCATTCGACGGAGTCCAAAAGGGTATCTCCCAAAGCAACATGCCGACCGATTTGACCCCATATGGGATCGCTGGTGAAGCAAGTGAGATCGCCGCAGGCCCGCTCCAGTGAGCGCTCGCCGAATTCTGAAAGCAAAGCGGCAGCAGATCCAACCTCGTTGAGCGCGGCGAAAGGTCGGCCGTCGGCAGGTCGCAGCACCCGATGCCCCCACATCCCCGGCAGCACATCTTTCCGAAGTGAAGCCAACAGTTCGCGCTCGCCTGCCCTTTCGAGTGCGCAGGCAAAGACGTATCGCATGAGCGGATAGTAGACAGTCTGACGACAGCCGCCAAGAACCCTCGTCCCAGGGAGGATCGACATAACGATGAACGATAGCAAAAGGCTCGGCACGATCTGTCGCAGACGTAGAGACTCAGACAATGCGGCCGGGGTGAAACGGAGTTCGGCCGAACTCTTGCCTTCCGTGACGAGAACACCGTCATTCAGACGGAGCGGGTAGAGACGGCCGTTCTCCAATCGCCAGAACAAGTCAGTCGTGCAGCGTATCCATCCAGCCCATGGTCCTTGGTTGAGTTCCGCGGCAATCTGCAACATCTCGCAGGCGATGCCGCCCTCGATAAACCGTCGACAAAGCCAAGAGTCTGGATCCTCGAAATGGTCGGCGACCAGTTCGGCAACGTCGATGTCGTCGAGCTGGACGAGGCGTATATCAGGCGGAAAGAACGTCTTCCAGAGTGAGTCGTTTCCGGCTTTGATCGCATCGGCAGCCGACCGGTACTGCAGCTCAGGCAAAATCAATTTAAGACGCTCAGCCATGAGGTTGACGCGTTTATCGTCGCCATGCGGACGCAGAGTGAAGCGATAAGGCCCGCGTTCACCGCAAACGTTGAAAGAGTCCATACGGCTGCGTGGCAGACCGAAGACGTTTATGAGTTCACCTTCGAGTGTAAGCCATCCCGGGCCTTTCCCTGGCTTCTCTATGAACTTGACAGTCGACGCGCCATACCAGAAATGCCAGCGGAGCCGTTGACTTCGAATGCCCAGCAGGCTGAACAGATGGGTGTAAAATGCATCCGGCTCCATAATCAGATGGCAATGCGGGCCGGTCTGAATGATCGGCGCGCCCATGAACTGAGAGCCAGCATCGTTCGCGTCGTCGTCCGTGACACCTGTTCTGATAGCAACCCTTGTTAGAAGTGTGCAAAGTCGCAGAAGAGCATCATTTCGGTCGATTGCCTGTAATCGAATTGGGTCGACGTCGTAGACGGCTCTCGCATAGTCTCCCAATGGCCGCTGCCAAAATGTGCGTAAGTGCGGGAAGAGTGATGTAAGCGTCGATTTTATGTTATCAGCGGAGAGCTCACTGCCACGTTGATGCTGGTTTGCCATATCACAGATATTCCCGTGCTCATTGCCGTCTCTGAACGCTAATTCTCAGATTTGAAACGGCGGGCTGGACGAACGCCAGACCCAGTTCAAGGGGACAGGTCTCTCCGAACCGTCGCTCCAGAAACGGACGATGTTCTCGTAGCAAAATTCTGGGGGAACTGCTGGAGGGATCATAAGCCTAACAATGTGCCCCAGCGCCTCGAGGGAGTTCGACGACATGATTGTATAGAAGTTCCCGCAATTCCACGTGAGAACGGAAAACGAGAACTCAAGCGACAAGGCCGCGATGGTGGATTTCAAGCTCACCTCGCACTCTTCCATCGTTCTCAGAATTTCGCTTCTCTTCAAATCAATCTGTGAGCTTGAGAAAAACCGCGACTTAAATTGCTCATCTTTCTGTCGCTCCCGAAGGGCGTAAGCGCTCGGCTCTGGATGCGACAGCTTCTCCACCTGAATGAGAATTCCGCCAGGGCGGACGCGAGGAGCAATGAACGCGAGCTGAGCAGCGCGGTCTGGTCCATACATCTGAAACGTCGTGTCCTCCATTAAGAGATCGAAACCATCTTGGAATATCTGAAGCGACGGATCAGCGGCATACCGCGCTGCGTCCAATTCAAAAAACGCTCCCAGGAAAAAATGCGCGTACTCGCTGCCGCGCTTGGCGTTGAAGCTGGCCTGGTTGGCAGGCGTTGGGCTACAGTTAAGCGTGAGGATCCGCCCGTCGCCTATCTTCGCTAGAGTTCTGGCGAGGCAACCTGTCCCAGCGCCCAATGTATAGACGGATGCAGCGCGTTGGTCACGCCCCCACAAATTCTGAACATAGCGCAGGATCGCCGAGCCCAAACGGGCCTCTTCTTCGAGCCGGAACGGAATACTAGCAAAATAGTGATGATCGAACGCACCCCATAACCGTCGTTGGGTGTCGAGGAATAGCTGACAGTCAAGGTCTTCCCCAATGAGCTCAGTATCAGGCCAGACGTCGCCGAGATCAGGTTTCCCTGTCATGCCCCTGGCGGTTTCCTCGAAAAACGACGCGAACGCATTAAGCCGCGGGCCGGTTCTCCAGCCTTGGAAGGTTGACCTGTTTGGCATAGCAATGGTCCTCTCACGATTGCCGCCATCGACATCGGATGTGAATAGAAGCATGGTAGATGCATCAGGTTTCGGCTGGCAGCGTGCCGAATGGGCTTATTGTCGGCAGTAATCGATCAGCTAACAACTTGCCAAAGTTGACAGATTGACTGCCTCTCCAGAACTTTTATCTCCCGGGGCAGCCGATATTTATCGCTATTATTCCAACACATTAATTAGCCCGAGCGCGTTTGCTATCGCTATGGCCTGATAAGTGGTGGTTGCTTTGAGTTTATGCTTCGCCGATTTTAGGTAATGTCGGATGGCGCTCTCGGAAATTTTTAACGTCGCAGCTATCTGCTTTGGTATTTTTCCGCGACCAAGAAGCTCCAAGCATTCCGTCTCGCGTCTCGACAAAGTTTTTAACGAGGGGTCCGCCCCCCCGAATCGAAATATTCGGTCGTGCAGATGCAAGGCGAGAATCTGAAGCTCGTAATTTATGGAGAGCTTCAAGTATTGCCACTCATTGAGAGTCAGGCCAGACGCCACACTAAATAACCCTCTCTGACCAAACGGACCCCAAGTGGGCACGCTTAATCCCTGTCCACCGACACCAAAAGAGAGCGCGTCGTCAAAGAAGTATTGTGCGTCTTTGCAATCTCGGCGAAGTGAATCCCAATCTGCAGGCAAAACTCCTCGCGTCATCAGCTTGATGGTGGGATCAATATCGATGTAGCTCCTCAAGTTGTATCGCTCGCACCAGACCGTCGGATAGGTGGACACGCAGGAAGGCTGGCAACCATTGCACGCTTGGTGGAGGAAGGCGGCATGATCCACGCCATAATATCGGCAGATATCCGAAAGCACACTCCGGATAGCAATTGCGTCGTCGCAACGATCGAGAAGCCCGCGTATGACATCTAGACGCTTAAATGTGGACATGGGAAAATCACACGTAAAGTACTGAAACTGGTAATGGAGCAATGATCTCAGGACCTTTCGGACTAGCCGCCGCCAATCACTAACCCTGCGTGCTTGCCGCTATCCTCCTCGGCAGTGAGGATGCCTGCCGGCAGCAAGTCATCAGTCGCTTCCACCATCGAGCGGTCAAAGCCCGCTCGAATGTCTTCTAGCGCACGCACCAAAGCGGAGGCATCGGCGACACGGTCGCTGCCGATCTCCTCGCCAACCAAATCGGAAATCTCGCCAAGCACACGACCGCCGTCCTCGAACGATAGCTCGAGACGATTGTCCTCCTCTTGGTCCATCTGCGCCTCTTCGTCCATCTGTGCCGCTTCGTCAGCGATTTCCGTCTCTGTCACCGGCGTAGTCCCCGGCGCAAAATAGAGAACAGGCGATGGCGAAGCGGCATCGAGCCGCCTCCGCGCCACATTCCAGCGGGCGGCAACCATTGCCTCGCGCAATGGCCACACCGCCTCGAGGGCTGCTTTCCGCTCCCTTCTCCCCTCCCGACCGAACAGGCTTCGATCCCATCTCAGTCTCCCAATCGTGTCGGGTGCCGTCCGCAAGCGAAGCAGCAGCTCGGTCATCGCTTCGTCGCCAGTCGCCTCGACGGCCAGGCGGTAGGCGTGAATGAAGGGAGCAGGATCGGCGAACACGTCCCGGGCGCGCAATGCGACGGCAGCATCGTGGTCGTAGCCTGGTTTCGCTTCGACGGTCATCTCAATAGCAGGCTCAACAAGCCCTACCGGGCAAGGCGTAAACAACGGCCATTCCGCTTGCGGCGTGAGATCAGGAATATGGAGATCTTTTGAATGCGGTGCGACCGCTCGCCGCCGGGCGACAAAACGGTCGTCGGTGTAAAAGTTGAGTTTGTTCAGGATTGCGCCATAGCCGCTGCGCACTTGCAGGATCGTCCTGGTGTCCTCCAGGCGTTGAACCGCATCCGGATCCATCAGAGGCACGAGCTCGAAGCGACCCTGGGACGCCGTTTTTGCCGTCAGGACGCCTCTGTTCCGTCCCCACCCCTCACGCTCCTCATACGTCTTGCCCAGGCTGCCCGAGACAAAGCGTGCTGTCGCTTCATCACCAACGCCGATGTAGAGTTTGACGTCCATGTTGCCGATCAGGGCATCCCGTGCCTTCGTCCCATAGCGCTCGTCGATCTGCGGCAGGTTCTGGGCGATCAGGGCGATGGTCAAGCCATAGCCGGCAACGAGCGGTGCGCGCTTGACGATCTCGGGCAGGCGCTCGAACTGGTAGAACTCGTCGAGCATCATCAGCACACGATTTGGCTCGTCAGGCCCTGGAAGCTGGCGCAGCATGATGTCGTGGATCTGCTGGATCAGCAGGCGGATCAGCGGTTCGACCGTTCCAAAATCGGAGACCGGACTTGCGATGAACAGCGAGAAGGGCTTGCGCCGCAAGTCGCGAATATCGAAGTCACTTACCGCGCAGGCTTCCGCCAACAAGCGGTTGTTGAAGGGTGCAAGCGCTGTGATGACGTGGCTCTCGAAAGAGGGGCGCTGCTCCTCGTCTCGTGCGAGGTGCTGGCGGAAACCGGCCAGAACGAAGTCGTTGAGATCTGGCTCTTCAGCGAGGACCCTCGTCACCACATCGGAAAACTTCTCCCCCGTCGATAGCAGGCGCAGAACAGAACGCAGGGTGCGGCGGCCCTCCATCGTGGCGGAGTCCGTCACATAGCCCAGAAGGGTCGCCATCAGGCCGCGCGCTGTCTGTTTCCAGTAGGCATCCTCCTTCTCGCCGATCGGCAGGAGGCTTGTCGCAAGATTGAGAAGATCGGTCGCTCGCTCAGGCCAGCTGCGCACGAAGTCCAGGGGATTCCAACGGTGAGACTTGGCCGAGCCCGGTGCGAAGACGAAACATTTCTGGCCCATGGCCAGACGCGCGGCTCCGGTCAAGACAAAGTTCTCGAGCTTCACATCGAGAACGATGGCCGAGCCCTGGAACTCAAGAAGGTTGGTCATGACGAAGCCACGGCCCTTGCCGGAGCGAGAGGGGCCGTTGACGTAGAAATGGCTGTCGCCACTGTAGCGCACATCAACTGCCGAGCGCCCCTCGCCAAACGTGCCAAGCAGGATGGACCGGCCCGGTTCTCCGCCGATCAGGCCGACTTGTTCGAGGTCCTTGAGTGTGGCGAAACGCGAGCCGTCCTTTGGCGGGCGAACCTCCCAGGGACGGAAGACGAGCAACAAAATGCCGCCTGTCACGGCAACCGCTTCAATGCCTGTCGCCACGGATGCGATGACGATCAGCCGTCTCACAGTTGTGTTGCCAAAATACACCCACGCCTGCCTGGCGGGCATCAGCAGATCGTCGCCGGTGAAGGCGTTCCACATCGCGCTGGACTTCAGAAGGAAGAAGGAAGCCGCCGCGTAGTTCGCAGACCATGCGAAGAACAGCCCAGCGGCGACGACGACGGGTCCGAGGAAGACGAGCGCGATTTTCTCGTACCGCTTCATGCACCCGGCCACTTGTTGACGTAGATCTCACTCACGCCGCGCTTCATTGTCAGCGGATCACGGCGAACCTGCACGATCACGGGCACCACGAAGCGCACGAACTCCAGGAGCTCGGCTTTCGACAGGCCCAATCCCGCCTGCATCGTCGCCATGGCGAGCCGTTCGTAAGCGCCGTGCGGATTGTCGGCGTGTAAGGTCGACATCGATCCCGGGTGGCCGGTGTTGACGGCCTGCAGAAACGAGAACGCTTCAGCGCCGCGGATCTCGCCCATGAAGATACGATCGGGTCGCAGGCGAAGTGCGGCTTCGAGGCAGTCCTGGATGGTAATTCTTGCCCTCCCCTGCCCGCCTTTCGAGGCGACGAGCGCCAGATGGTTGGGCTGCGGCGGCCTGAGTTCGCGGGTGTCCTCGATGGTGATCAACCGCTCCCATTCCGGAATATCCTTGAGAAGGCCATTGAAGAATGTCGTCTTGCCCGACGATGTGCCGCCGGAGATCAGCATCGTCACCCGGTTCTCGACCGCAAAACGGCACCATTCGCGGCAGGCCTTGGGTGAGGGATCGCGTAGACGATCGATCAGCTCACGTTCGAGCTCCGAGAGCTCCCCATCGACCGCTCTTGGGCCGATGACTTTAATGCGGTCGAACCCGCCGAGCTCGGCGTAATCGTCGAGGCTCATGTCACGGATGACCTGCTTTCGAATGGCAAAGGCTGAACCGGACGCGGCAACCGGCGCCAGCACGGCCTGGAACCTTTCGCCATGCGGCATGGCCGCCGACAGCAATGGGGTTTCCTCGTTGACGTTCTGCTGTGTCGAGCCGGCGATCATCTGGGCGAGCGAACGGATCGCCCGTTCATCGAGGGACGATACTTCGTGGCGGACCATCCTGGCGCTGTCCATCCGCTCGACCCAGATTTCGCCAGGGCGGTTGCACATGATTTCGATGACAGCGGGATCTTCCAGCAAAAAACGGAGCGGCTGCGCCATCTGCCGAAAGAAGACCGGCAGATTGTCCCACAGCGAGACGACATCAGCGCCGCGGTTTGTCTGGTGGCGCATGGCGGAGTTCATAAAGTGCCTCCTTGACGGGATCGGGATAGAGGGAGGAGAAATCGAGGTCGCGCCGGACGAACACCATGATCTGTTTGCCCTGATCGACATGGATGGTCGGCGGAATGTTGATGCTATCCTTGAGCGCCATGTTCGCCATCTCGGCCATGGTCTGCGAGACGGTCTGCTGGGCCTGGGTCTGGGCATTCATTCCAATCTGCGAGGACGAGGACGATCCGGCCGACGAGCTACCGTCGGCGTTCAACCCCGCGATGAAGGAGGACACACCCCCGACGAGGCTCAGCATCGAGGCGGCCACGAAGCGCTCAAGGAAATTCTTATCGATGACACCGTCCAGGCCGGATCGGCCGAGATCGTCGGTCCCGTAAGAACCGAGGGCAACGGAGGTGCCATCAGACCGCAGTGCCCGCGTCCAGATGATCAGGACCCGCGTCTGGCCGCGAGCAAGCCCGCTCTTATATTCGCCGGTCAGCATCGTGCCTTTCGGCAGCAGAACCCTTCGACCGTCGAAGGAGTAGACATCCGTGGTGATCACGGCGCGGACCATGCCCGGTAGATCGGATTGGATCGCGGTCTCCAGAACGCCTCGGATCATCGTGCCTTGCGGGATCAGCGCATCGATCCGGTCGTTACGGGTTGCCTTGACGGTCTCGACATCCTGCGCCGACACGGCGGCTGCAAATTTCCGGTTCGGGTCATCATCGGCCGGAAACCCGGACGCGGCTGAAGACGACATAGCCGTGAAGCTGCCAGGCATGCTGCCCTGTTGCCCCTGATCGACAATAATCATGCTGGAGCGCAGACGCGCCTGCCTGAGTTCCTCCGCCTTGCGGGCCCGTTCCGCCTCTTCTGCCGCGAGACGCGCCGCGGTATCATCCACCGGCGGGGCCGTGACGACGACCGGCTGGACCGCCGGTTGCTCGACGGGGACAGGGGGCGGTGCGATCACCAGCTTGTTGTCCGGCGGTTCGACGGGTTCTCCCGGATCGAAATGCAGATGCGCCGAGCGGCTCGCAGTCTTGAATTCCTCATGCTCCTTGCCAGCACCTTGGGATGGCGCTTTTCCGAATGAGACATAGGCGGCGTAGGCCAGAACGCAGAGCGCCGCCGATCCAAGCAGGATCGGCACCAGCCGCCCGCTTGCTCCGCTCCGAGGACGGGCGACGGTTTCGGTGATCCTGGCTTCCTCTTCAAAATCAACGCTCATGGGAGGCTCCATGATGATCGGAGCCGACCATGACGACGGGGTTTTGCGTCGTCTTCTTCATTTTGAAGACACAGGTCACGACATCACCGTTGCGCAGCGTCCATTGGGCCGACACCTTGTCGATGACGATGTAATCGCCTTCCTGCCGAAAATTGACCAAGGTCTCTCTGCCATCGGCCTTGACGGCGAAGAAAGCGGGAAGCTCGCCAGAAAACTGGAAAAAGGTCTTCTTGCCGTCGTCGAAAACCGAGGTCGGACGATTGTCGACCGCGCCTCTATAGCCATAGTCGTAATTAAGCCCATTGGGGTTCGCGAGTGCCGCCTTCAGGTTCGGCATGGCGGCGTTTTCCTTTGCCGCCGCCAGGAGCTTTGCGTTGCCGGCATCTTCCGGATAGGAGAAGCGCAGCTTGATCACGGCGGTGCGGGTGTTGCCCGGTTTCGCGCCCGTCAGCATGAACGTGTAGACCCGCTTCGTGGTCACAACATTCATATTGGTGACGGCGTTGGGTTCGAGCGGCTTGATGAACAGAAACTGTTTGGATTGGTCGGGGACGGCCTGCCAGCCGACGGTGTCGCCCATGGCGACGGTTGCAATGCGCTCGTCTTCATTGAAGACGATCATGGTCGACACACCCATCATGCCAGCGAGATAGACGATGTTGTCCCGCTGGAACGGCACGGTACGGATCCGCTCGTCGGTCTGGACCGAGCGGGGCTGGATTTCCGAGCGGGCGGCTCCAGCGACTGCCGTGAGAACGCAGGCCAGAAGGAATGCCTTGTCGAGACGCATCATTGGCTCTCCCCGGTGATGACGGTTTCCTGATCCCGGCGATACTCGGTCACTTGAAACCCGAGCGGGTTGTCGAAGCGCCAGTCGTTGCGCATCGGCTCGGAGGTGTATCTGAACCGGACGTTGGCGACCCAGTGTCTCGTCTCGGTCGAAGCCCCTCGGCTCGTTCGGGTGGTGGAAAAGCGGACGGCTGCCGTCTGCTCGTTGAGGAAGATGATGCTCTTCACGGCGACCGAAACGATGGTGTCGGCGCCATAGAGCTTGACGGGGTTGTTCGGGTTGGCGCCCGAGAAGGTGTTGGCGAGATCGTTCGCCGCCTTGCCGGTCGAATAGAGCGAGGCGAGATCGAAATTGTCGCGCAGGCTCTTCGGGTCATAGGTTTCGCGGGCGCGCAGGAAGCGCACGATATTGGCGCGCGTCACCGCTTCGTTCTGGGTGAGATTGCCAGCTTCCCGGAGAGGCCGGCTCGCCTCGACGTAGCCGGTCGTCCGGTCAACCTCGAGCACGACGACATCGAAGGTTCTGAGCGGTAGCGTTGCCCACAGGAGCCCGACCATGGCGATCAGCGCCGCAGCAAGCAGGACGGCGACCGTCCGCCAAACCCCACGGGACGCGGCGACGGAACGATAGACCGATTTTTCCCAGCGCTCCCCTTCCTGATAATAGCGGGGATCAATTCCGGCGTCTGTTCTGGCGCGTTCCGCCGTCCCCATGGCGGCGATGTCATTTCCTGCCTGCATTCACCCTATTCCCCTGAAACTACCGTCGGCCGTTGAGTGCGGCTGATGTCACCAATGCCCTGTCCGCGCTTCCGTCCGTGACGGTCCCGGTCCCTCCGGCCATCATCCTCGACAGGGCGTACCGACCGCCTCTGTAGGCGCCGCGCGCACCCACGATTCCGAAACGCCGTGCATTGAACAGCGCGAGGCTAGTGGCGGATTCGATGCGCGGGCCACCACCCGCGATCGCCGCGGCAAGGCCGACCACCTCCTTCAGGAGCAGCGTCGTCGCCGCGCACATGAACAGAAACGGCATAACGGTGCTCAGGCTCGGCTCTCCCGCCTGCAGCGCGCTTACCGTATTGCCAAGCAGGCTGGTCATCAGGCCAAGCACGGTGTAGACGAGCACCGGCAGCAAGGCGTAGGTCGCAAGAGATCGGATCCAGCCGTCGACCACGCCGGACGTGACGTTGAACAGCGCGCAGCACATCACGATCGGGCCGATCCCCAAGAGAACGAACATCGTCATCTTGCCCATGATCAGGATGACGGCGGCCGTGACGCAGAGGATCAGCGTGAAGAGCAAAACACCGCCCGCCAGCAGATAGAGAAACCAGCCGAAGACGCCACCTTGTGCGACCATAGATGAAGCGCCCTGCATCCCGGCATGCCAGATGTCGGAGAGCCCCTGCCCTATCGAGGCGCCGTTGGCCCCGCATCCCTGGCCGCCCGCCGCCTCGCAAACGACCGTTGCAACCGCATCCGGCGCTTGCACCAGCGGCGTGACGATCAGCGGCTGGTAGGTCGCCCAGGAAACGATCATGCTGTAGCAGAGGAAAACGCGGCCGAACTTCCAGACGAATGCGCCTGCCGTCATCGGCGCCCGGCCGAACAGCATCTCATAGCCCCACCAGACGACGTAGACCGCAAGACCGGCCAGAAACAGTGGACCGAGATAGTTGGAGAGCGCCTGATACATGTTCTGGACCGCCGACGTGCCCATGGCGTCGACTTTCCCGAACAGGACGTCGAAGATGTCGTTCATGACCTTCTCCTCAGAAGACGCTGACGCCGTTTTGGCGGATGAGCGGACCGCAAGGCGTCGACGCGGCATAGGCCGACGAGAACGGGATTTCTGCCGTCTCCTCCGGCCCACAGGGCGCTTTCAGCTCCTTGTGACCGGCGCATCCGGAAGCGGTGAGCAACAGCAGGCTCAGCATGAGGATCGAGAGTGAACGCCGCATCCTTCATCGACCTCCCGTCAGGCTGACATTGCCGGGGTCATAGGCCATGAACTCAGCCGTGGCGGCCTGGGCGGCCAGCTCCTGCATCTGCTGGGCGTTGAGGGCTGCGTTACCGGCATTGACCGCGCCGACCAGTTCGTTGACGGTCTGTGCAGTTTGGGTCTGGACCTGCGAATTCTGATCGATCGAGCCTTTGATATCGGGCGCCGTGCCGATCTGGCCTTCGACAGCTTGGAATGCCTGTGAACGCTGCTGCGTGCTGGCCTGCAGGCCGGAGATCGTCGCGGTCAGCGCCGTCGCCGTGTTGACGAGTGCCTGATAGGACTTGTCGCCGCGCGTGAGCCTCGCCTTGTCGGTCTGGCCGGACAGCGTCTTGACCAGATTGAGCCCGTTCAGGAACTTTGTCGCGGCATTGCCATATGCGCCCAACTGGCCCCAGGCTATCTGCCCGGCCATAAGCGACGAGAAATCCGGGGCCGCCCCGATGGAGAAGCCTCCACCCAGCGCTGCGCCAGCAATCTCGGCTGTCGAGCGATTTCCTGTCACGGCGGCAAGAGTCTTGTTGACCGTCTGCAGGATCTGGCCGTTGCTGTTCATGATCTCGGCCGTGTGCTCAGCCGTCTGCTTGGCTTGCGCCAGCGTCGCATCATCGATGACTGGAACCTGGGCAAAAGCTGGTGTGGTAAACACGATCGGAAAAAATGCAAACCGGATTGCCCATCGCCCGCAATGATTGGATAGCATCGACATCTATTGTCTCTCCTTGTGCTCAGGCTCTGTCAGCATCGTCTTCGACGGATCGTAGGCCCCTGTTTTTGCTGTTGCGCTTGCCGCTGCGCTCATGTCGAGAAGGCGCTGATTGCGCAGCTGAACGGTGGTCGAAATGGCCTGAATGGCCTGGTTCCAGATCTGCGCGTTGGTGAGCCGCGTAATGCCGTTCTGCTCGAAGGCGCCCTTCAGGGTGTTCGCCTGCCCGATTGTCTGCGACTGCGCCGATAGCGTCTGTCCATTTGCCGAAATCGCAGAGGCGACGGCGGCCAGCGCACTGATCGCCTGACCGACATTCTTCGACTTGATGGCCTGCACGGTGCTCGCAACAGCCATCAGCACCGCAAAATCATTGCCGCTGATCGTCGAGCCGGACAGCGGCGCACCCACAACAGTTCCACCGGCCACGGCGCGCATGCCGCCGGTGTCATTGCTTCCTGTGACGCTGCCATGGATGTCGCGGGTTGGTGATACGGTCGATTGTTTGAAGGTGCGGGCGCGCCGCATGCAGACGGCAGTGTTGGTCTCCGTGCCCGTCCGCTCGGCATCATTGACCGGCACTTGGGCGAAGGCGGGGGTGGCAGCAAGAGAAAGCAACGTCACGACAAAAGAGAGAGCCACGAGACGCATCACCGCTCCTCCTTCCAGCCGCAGAAATAGGGAAGCCATCCTTCGGGAGCGTCGCCAAATCTCTCGCGAAGGCGTTCGCATTCAGCGACGGTTTCCGTGCGCCCGGACAGGACCTTGATGAACTCGGGGAGCTGTGAGAGATCGAGTTTCGCGATGACGCTATCGTGGTCGTGTTTCACCAAGAACTGTCGGCTGGTGGAGGATGTCGACTTCACCCAGTCGAATTCGGTTTCGGACAGGCCGAAGGCGCCGACATAGCTTTCGCGGTCCGCCTTCGGGTTCGGAAAGAAGAGCGTGGTCGGGCTCTGCTCCAGCAGGGTATGGGAAATCTTGGCCGTGGTGATATCGCGCGGCGACTGCGTGCCGAGCCCGACGATCCCGTTCTTCTTGCGGATGGTCTTCAGCTGATCGTTCAGGAATGCGCCGGCCTTCTCGTCGCCGAGCAGTTTCCAGCCCTCGTCGATGAACAGCATCATCGGACGCACACCGTCGAGCATGTCGCCGATCCGGTGGAAGATATATCCAAGCGCCGCAGTGCGAATATCGGGATCGTCGAGGAGCGCGGTCAGGTCGAAACCGAAGATACCACGGTCCGCATCCCACGCATCGACCGGATTATCGAACAGCCAGCCATGGGTGTCGCACCAGACCTCGAAGCGTGAGGCGAGATCGTCCCGGCCGGCAGCCTCTGCGCCACGCAGAAGATGGATCACGTCGCGAAACCGTCGCTCACGGAGCGGCACGGCAAAGATCTGCTCCACCGCCGTCGTCAGGATCCTGTCCTGCTCGGCCGAGAGCTTGTCGCCGTCGCTCCGCGGCCTGACGAGGAAGCTCAGCAGGTCATACAGGAAAGTCCGGCTTCCCGGTGTGTCCTCGATCTGAAGAGGATTGAAGCCGGTGGCGACACCGGGCTTCAGCACTTCGTATTGGCCACCACAGGCGCGGATGAAGATTTCTCCGCCCCTGTCCTTGTCGAACAGCGCGCAACGGGGTTGCGGGCTGGTGCGCATCGCCTGCGACAGAAGGAAGAGGAGACTGACGGTCTTGCCCGATCCGGTCGGCCCTGTGACAATGAAATTGCCCACCTCCCCTTTGTGGAAGTTGAAGAAGTAGGGTGTCATCGAGGTGGTCTGGAGGAGCGCGATCGCCGGTCCCCATCGATTGCCGGTCGGGCGGCCGAGCGCGAAATTATGGCCGGAGGCCATGCCGCAGAAATTCCGGGACGAAATCAGCGCACGCCGTGCGATATAGCTGAAATTTCCCGGAAGCTGCGCCCAGAAGACCGGTTCGGCATTGAGATCCTCGCGCACCACGACGAGGCCGGCATTCTGCAATTCCTTGGTGATCGCCTGCGAGCAGGACTCGGTCTCGCGGATACTATCACCGAGCGCCATGACCGAGAGGTGGTGGTAGCCCATGACGGCGCGGCCGCTGACGAGCTCGTCCTTGGCAGTCGTAATCGCACTCTCCAGACTGGTGCCGCGTTCGTCGGAAACGCTGATCTGGCGCTCGATCCTGTCCATCTCGGAAAGGATAGGAGCACGATCCTGAAGCGCGAAACTCTGCGTCAGGACGAACTCGCCCGGAACTTTAAGAAGGCCATCGACCATGCCGGCAGCCGTGAAGGACGGATATTCGCGCACCGACAGCATCGCGCCAAAGCGCACGTCCGTCTCGGCGTTTCCGCGCATTTCCAGGAGGCGGCGGCCGAAGGTGATGCGCCGGGTGGGAAGATATTCGTTGAGCGGCATGCGCGGCAACAGCATCCAGACCGGCATTGCGCCGTTCAGAAGCTGACCTAAAAATTCGAGGGGTTCGGAAAAGGCACTGCCGTCCCGCATGGCAACCGTCAGCAGGCGGGCGCCGTAGCCTTCCAGCCCTTTGACGATATTGGCGGCGTGATCGCGCAGTTCCTGGCGCGCTTCGAGATCGAGCGATCTTTCCGACACCCCGCCAGCCTTGCGAAACCGTGAGAAAACGCTGTCCGCCAGCCCCACCTTTCCCTGAAACCCACGCCGGATGAGGGTCAGATAGAGCTCGTTCGAATACATCCTGTTCTCAGACAGGGCATCCATGTAACGCTCGTTGAGCGCCTTGCAGAAATCGATGGAAAAGGAGCCCTTGATCGGTGGCAGAATGCGCCGGCGTATGATGTGAGAATAGACAGCGAAGCGGCTATCGGAGAGAGCGCGTAAAAGCGTGTTGCGGTTGGCAGCCTCGGCGTCGATGACCGCCTGATCGGCGGTCTGATGGCAGAAACCATCGAGCCGCACGATCGAGAGCAGCATGCCGTCGCGGGTGCGCAGGGTCGCCTCATCCACATGACGCAAATAAGGAATGTGATGGGAAACCGGCTTTTCCCGCGCGATTTGCGAGCCGAACTTCAGGTCCTTGCGAACGGCATGCTGCATTCTCTTAATCCTCAGGCGCGGTAGGAGTTACCGCCCCAGAAATGCCGGTTGCGGACCCAGGGGCATTTGGCGAAACGCAACCGCACCACGTCCGCCATGTGCGGATCGCGTACGGTCATGACATAGGCTGCGGCATGCAGCGGCAGGAAAAGCAGGAATGTTGCGAGCTGCTTGGTGTTGAGGAAGGTCATGACGACGATCATCAATTCCCCGACGAACAGGCCGATCGGAACGCCCCACATCATCCGGGGACGCGTCAGAGCGACCACGAGCGGCGCGACCTGCGGCTTCTCCTGTTCAGCCATCAACCACCGAGCCCCGACTGCATGGACGCGACCAGTTGAGATCCGCCGAAGATGAAGGCGATGCCGACGATGATCGAGAAGCACCAGCTCCACGGGATCCGCGACGTCAGCGCGAGATAGCCGACGGCCGCACAGGCGATCGTCGCGGCTGTGGTCGCGAAGGTCCCGGTCATGAAGTTGAGAAGTGTGGTGAACACCGACTGGATCGGCTGGAAGACGTCACCGGCGGCAAGGGCGAGATCGGCCTGGCCGATGAGCATGACAGCAAGCGCCATGCCATGGATTGCGATCTGACGGTTGCGGCTGGAGCCGGCGATCTCCTTGAGGCGGTGAGTGATGGTCATCGGGAACTCCTCTTTACTCGACATACAGAACTGACCCTCCGATCCAGGTCCGGTCGGAGGATCTCGGGGTGTTGGGATTGGTGGGGATGGGCTTGTCACCGACGGATCCGGTCGTCAGAAGATCGACGCCCGTCTCCGCCGTCATTGGCGCAGTCGCGGGCGTCGCAACCCGTCGCGCCCGCTGAAGCGCGTTGTCGAAGCCGAAATAGGCGTTCGCCACGAGCGCGACGTAGTTCACGGTCTCCGCTATCGGCGGCACGCCACGAGCCCGAAGAACCCTGTCCTCGCCCGCATTATAGGCAGCGACGACGAGGAAGATGTTGCCGCCGAAGCGGTCGCTCAGATCCTTCAGATAGCTGACGCCGCCGCGGATGTTCTGCGAGGCGTCGCAGATATCGGCGACGCCGTAATGGGCTGCGGTTTCCGGCATCAACTGCATGACCCCGCGCGCGCCGGCGGGCGAGTTGACGCGCTGGCCGAAGCCCGACTCCTGCCCGGACACCGCAAGCGCCAACTTCACGTCGAAGCCTTGCCGCTGACTTTCCTTGCGGATGAGGTTCTGCACGACGTCCACGGCCATGGCGCCATCCACGCAGGTCGGCGGCTGACCTGCGCCTGTCTCTGCTGCTGAAAGAGGAACCACACCCATCGAAATTGCCATCCAGGCGAAGATAAGAGGTCGTGCATTCATGATGTTCACCTGCACTTGAATAACTCATATACATCATTATTATGCCTACGCAATCGTTAAAGAAAAATTGCGGGAGCTCAGATCGTGTTAAGGTTAAGATCCATCGTGCTCGGCCTCGCCGCCCTCGTCGCCGCGGCAGGCAGCAGTCCGGTCGCCAAGGCCGCGGACGCCGATTGGGGCTGCCAGGTTCTGCTATGCGCGGCATCGTCGGCTCCGTCCTGGCATCAGGTTCCCTATTGTGTCCCACCGATGATGAAGCTGATCACGGCCATGGCGCGACCGCATTATTCCTGGCCGCTCTGCCATGGCGCAGGTACGGAAGCGCCCGGGTTTGAGCGTTACGAGGCGTGTCCCACAGGTTTTTCGATTGGCTACAGTTCGCAAGGAAGCGACCACAACTGGAACCGCGAGCCCGACGTCTGCATCAAGAGAGTCGATCGCTGCAGCCGGGGGTTCAACTATGAACGCAACGAATGCATCGAAACGGTCACGCAACCTCGCCCACTCAGGGCCAAGCCCTATTTTTTCGATATCCGACAATCCTCCGGGAAAGCGGAGCGCTTTTGGTTCGACTTGAACGAATAGGTGTGTTAAATTATCTATATAAATAACATTAGGAAGAGCCGCGCGTATGCGACAATCGCCGATCGTCATCTATGAACCCGTCCGCAAAACCGATCCGGAAGAGATCGCTTTCTGGAATTTCGTGTTCACGCCGTTTCTCTTCGCGATTGTCGCGGGGGCGATGCATTGGATGTGGATCGAAGCTGCTGCCGTCGCCAGACACCCCTTTGCCGCCCCCCTGCACACCCTGACGATCGGCGCCATCTGGCTCACCGTCAACGGCCTGATGCTCTGGGGTCTCTGGCGGGTTCTGAAGGTCGTCTGGAAGATCGTGTGCGCTTTGGGATTGTTCGTCAGCGATCTCGGTTGGGCAATCTCCGATCGCTGCGGCAGCCTGCGTTACGCACTTGCCAAAGCCTGGCGGTCGCGCCGATGAAGCCTCACCATGCCTTCCTGCTTCTCGCGATCGTCTCGATCGTCCTGCCGTCAGGTCCGGCCTCGGCGCAGGATGGCTACAGGCTCAAGCTTACCTTGACCGGTCCGGACGCGCGGCACGATCCCGATGACGTCTGGTCCGACAATGATCTCGCATTCATCCGGCAATCCGGAAAGACGCCTGCGATCTATACCGCACGGCTAACGACCCCCAAGGGGGAATGGCTGCTCTCACAAACCAATGGCGACTGCAACATGCAGGGCATGTGTACAGCACTGCTTGTGCTGCGCAAACAGGGAGCAGAGCCGGTCACGATGGCCAACCCCCAGCTTCCGCTCGGAGGGACGGCTACCCTGTCACTAAACTACAGGAAGCTCACCACCGAGGAGATCGACCAGAACGGCAAGCCGTTCGACGGTTCCTATGACGTGGCGCCGATCCCGTGATGACCGCGGCGTTCACCTCCACCCTATCCCGGTTGCGGCCGAACCGGCGCGATGTCGGTGCAAACATCGGCCTTGTCCTCGGTTTCACAGCGACGCTCGCTTTCGCCGGAGAGTCTGCCGTCAGCCTCATCATGGCCGGCATGCCGGCCGACTGTGCAGAATATGCTTCGAATGTCACGGCGAGCGAGGGCAGCTTCGGTAGCATTTCCCCGTCCGTCAATGGTGTGCGCTGCTACGGCGCATTCCAGTTCTGCGACAGCGGCACACTGCAAGCCTACTGGTCCGGGACGAGAGAAGGATTTCTGGCCGATCCCTCGGCTCAGGTCGCGGCATGGCGCCAGTATCAACAGGACGAATGGAGCAAGGCCGGCCGGCTGGGGATGACGAGCCTGATCGGACAGCAGGTCTGTTACAAGGGAACCTGCGCGGTCATATCCCAATCCAGCATTCTGAAGGCCTGCCAGTTCGGTTGCGGAAAAGGCGGCAAGCTCTACAATCTCATGCAGTCCGGGCTCGATTGCAGTGCGGCTGGCACGCGCGACGGAGCTGGCACGAGCGTCTGCTCCTACCTGATCTCCGGCGCAGGCTACAACGTCGCCTGTGTTACCAACTCGAACGACGGGATCGATTGCCTCCCGGCCTCACCGAAAGGTGGATGACCCGATGATGGCACGCCGGTTGAAAAGCAGCGCCGTGTTCGCGGCTTGCTGCCTGATGTCGTCATCAGCTACGGCGCAGCAGGGATCGACACCCTCTTTCGATGTTCCGCAATCGGGTGTCACCGTCCTGACCGGCGACAGTTGGCGGCAGGGAGCCCAGTTGGTCCGCCTTTACGGAATTCAGGCCTGCATGCGCGACACGTCCTACACCGATGATGCAGGAAAGCCGCAAGATTGCGGTGCGGTGTCCGCATCGATGCTCGCAGCCCTGCTTCGCGATACCAGACCGCGATGCAGGGCTGTCGCACAGGTTGCTTCGTCGATCTCCGCACCCTCGACGACGCTGGTCGTCTGTTCGGCGCAGATCAGCTCGAACGTGCTCGATCTCGGTTCGATCATGATCAGTCAAGGCTTTGCCTTTGCCGCTCTCGACAGCACGCAGCGGCCGGTCTATCCGCCCTACCTCGCACTTGAATTGCTGGCCGGGAAAGCTCGGGCTGGTCTCTGGAAGTTCAGCGACGTGCCTCACCCCAATTCTCGCCTGTTCAAATAAGCGCCAACCGCTTCGCAGCGAATTTGCAATAAGAATCTGCCCCGTCCACGCCATTTAACATGGCGTGGACGAAATTTGCGCATTAAAACGAAACCTCCGAATGGCCGAACAGATGGATCGCTATGACGCAGGGCTCACGATATTCCGACCAACAGAGGAAATGGTGGAAAGAGAGCCTTGGCGAAAACCTGGTGGATTCACGAACGATCCTGCCCCGCGAAGGTCACAATCGCATCAGGGTTCTCGCCGAGCAGCTCGGCGAGAGAATTCCGATCCTTCTCGGAAAGTTCGTAATGGCGAGCCTCTCCATGTTCGATAAAGGAACCATGGAACCCCCGAGGTTCGACGTGTCCGGCGAGACGGCTTCAGCTTCCCCCAATCGAACAGAAACACCGGTCCTTCTAGACAGCGATATTTTCGACCTCTGCTTTGCGATCGTCTCCTCACGGTTTCCCGAAGACAATGGCGCCATTCGTATGCGCCAGGCCGCCCTCGTGATGACTGTCGCCAAAGAAACTGCGGCCGGGCGGAAACCGACGACATCGAGCATCGGGCGGATCACCGGCAACCGTCCATCGCAGATGATCCTCCTTGCCAAGCCGCTCGAGGATCGCGGCGTGTTGACCCGGACACGAATGTCCGCGGTCAACAGCGGCAAGTCCGCCAAGGTGCTACGCGTTCGTCCGGACGCGCTCGAGGCGCTTGAGGCCGCTCATGTCGCAGCTACCGGCCAGCCAATTCCACGGACCGATCCGGATACCGTGGAAGAAGCCTGACCTCTCGCGAAGTCGGGGCGACCATAACGCCTTTGCGACCCGCACGTCACTCCTACACGCCTCTGTCCCTGGTCGAAATCACCGATATCGACAGCTCGTATCCGAATGTCGTTGCACAGACGCCCGGCTCCTGTTGCTCGGCTGCGTCGAGATCGTCGACCGCTTCAACGTAGCCGGCGATGGATTTGCCTTGCAGGAAATGCGATGCGGCCCATTCTGCGAACGTCGGTAAGCCCTGCTTTCTGGCGAACTGGTCAAGTGCAAATCCAAGACCGGACAGTGCCGTCAGTCCGTGATTTGGGATCTGCTCCATGAATGTCGTCAACTCTTCAATCATTAATCGTCGATTTCCGTTTGCAATACAGGATTCCCGCGATCATGCCGCGATCCGGTTTGACCGGTGCGATCAGGCAACGCATAAGTCTCGCATCTCACCAGAATGTCCCAGTAGAGGCTGATCGATCGCCCCAGTGGCGGCGATATTACTCCACATCTCCTCGTTGATCTCGAAAAGACCGGCATAGGTCATGACGCGTCCGATCCGGGTTGGAACACCGATGACATCGGCGGGACAGTTCGATGCCTTGAATATCCGTGCCATACGGGCGTCGTAGACAGAGACGATGTGGCTTAATCCCGCGCGAAGCCCAACCTCCACCAGACCGCAGAGGAGCTCCGTCGTCACCCGATGGATGCGCCCCTCCACGAGCCTTGCCGTGTCAGGCTCGATACAGAACCGCGAGCTCTCCCAGATGATGGGACTTTCCACGACCATGCCATCCGGAAGGAGGACTGAGAAAACGTCGCGCAGCATGTTGGGTCCGGTCGTGGGCAACAGCCGGACGCTTCCCTCCAAATGACCGGTCGTATTGTTCACCGACAGAATGTAGAGCGGGTCCGCGTCGTCAAAAACGTCGATCTCCTTGCCGTCCTCGACATGAACATCCCATTGAAGCCGGTCCTTGAATACGCGCGCTCTGAGCTTGAACATCTCTTCGAGCAGAGAGGCGTAGTTGGGTCTGTTATGAGTTTCGACGATATGCAGCATAGCTGATTATCCCTGGTTGTGCGTGGTTGCTACACGACAAGGGATATTCGCCTGATCGACCGCCGCAAACCCGGTCGTTCGACCGGGTTCAATGTGCAATCGCAAACAGATTATAGCTCATAGCTTTTGCAATCGCGTGCGTTGTATTCGACGCGTTGAGCTTAACCCTGGCGGTCTCGAGATAACAGGCGACGGTCTTGGCCGAAATCCCCATGATCTGGGCGGTGGACCAGTTACACTTTCCCGCCGCTCGCCATTTGAGACATTCCAGCTCACGCGGGGCAAGCTTGGGCGCAGGCCTCTCTACGCCCCGAGCCTTCAGAATGCGCTGATGCAAATGGAACGCCAGCATCTGAAAATCCCTTTCGAAGCGCTTCTGGGAGCCGCTCCAATCGACAAGGTTTTGGTCACTGGTGATTGTGAACAAAGCACGGTCGCCGTTTCGCCCGCGGATCGGTATGGTCAGGCCGCGCTTGCCGATACCAAACTCCGCCGCCTCCCCGAAGAAGCGCTTCAGTCGCGTAGTCCGCGCATCGTATGCGCTCCACACAATCGGGAGCAAGCTCGAAAAGCCTTTAGAAATGACAGGATCGATATCGACAAAACTCTGGATTTTATAGTGAGCGACCCATTCGGACGAATAGGTCACGGCGAGAAGCGGTTCTTCTGATCCCTCGCCGGAAAGGTTCACACCGAAATAGGCTGCTGATTTGAGATCATACAGAGAGCAGACAGTCCGTAATAAGTCCGGGACGGATTCGAACGACGCGGTTTCGTCATCGAGAGAATCAACGACACGGTAAAATGCGCTTTCCAAATTGGGCATACATTCAATCCTGAATTAAAAAACTTCCCAAGAATACTACCAGAGCCTGAAAGAGCGAGCTACAAAATCATAGTCTTAAGTTGCCGTTCCACTCAGAGCGACACCATTTTATCATACTGCATGAACAGAGACGGTCATCACAGGACACCCTTGAGCTGTAGGCGCTGGTCCGCGACGCGCACGGCTGGAGTAGCTCTGACTCATTAACCAGACCATCACGGCCTATGTCAGAGTTGCGCGAGCCGCGTGATGAAAAGGCTGTCGAAAATGTTGGTCAAAACGGCGAACGTGGCGAGTTCAGAGTAGGCATCTCTGCCTCAATGCAATGGTCGACAGCGCTGTTATAGACCGCCACACATTCCCTATTGGGGATGCGGGACATATAAGGGGTGCCGTCGAAATCGGCATTGGAATCCACGGCTCGGCTCAGCTGGCAGCCAGCGGACTGCGCTTCGCCTCGCACTGCATGATCGACCCGCCCAGCGAACTTGGCTCCATCTTAGCGTAGATGGAGCACGGGCGAGTTTAGGATCGCCGCGATTGAGTACCGGTCGAGATCCTCAAGGCGGAGGAATCGATCGGCTTCCTTCTCATTGCGGTCGCCTACGATTGTCTCGGCGACCGCGGCCATCTGTTTTTGCGAGATAAAAAGGGCGAACCCACATAGGCCCGCAGAACGACCCGAACACGTTTGATGGTCGAAGCGGTAAATCCCGTTCGCCAGCTCAAGGTGAAACATAAAAGAGCGTAAAATCCTGCTGTAATTCAACATACTGCCGACATCAGCCTGATAAACCCATATCCAAACCGCTGCTTGGTCTTTTTGCTGGCGAGGATATGCAAAATGGGATATGATTATATCCTCGAAAGGATATGCCATGCCTCTCTATATCAAGGACCCGGAGGTGGATCGCCTCACCGAGGAGCTGATCGGCCTTACCCACACCAGCAAGGTCGATGCGGTGAAGAACGCTCTGAAGCGCGAGATTGCGACCCGTAAGGCGGCATTGCCGATCCGCGACCGCTTGGCGAAATCTCTGGCATTGGCGCGTGAGGCCGGGCCGTTCGCACCCGGCGACCACAAGCGCGAGATGGATGACATGTGGGGCGAGGAGTAATGCTTTTCGTGGATGCCTCGGTCATCGTCGCCATCCTTGCCCAGGAAGACGATGCTGCCTTTCTGATCGACCGGCTCGAGCAGGCCGGTGGCCCGTTCTACGTCTCACCCGTCGTGCGCGTCGAAGCAACGCTTTCGCTCACGCGCCGATTGGCCGAGGCCCGCGGTAAGGACAAACCCGCAACGCCCGACATGATGGAAGCTGCCAGCCGCATGGTCGACCAGTTTGCGGCCGATCTCGATTGCAAGGACGCGGTCATATCCGCTGATGTGGGGAGCAGAACTCTCGATGCTGCTCAACGATACGGCAAGATCATGAACCATCCGGCCAAGCTCAATATGGGCGACTGCTTCGCCTATGCCTGCGCCGAAGCCTACGGGCTGAAGATTGCCTTTAAGGGCGACGATTTCGTCCACACCGACCTGGGATGGCAGAACCACTAGCCAGTGTTGGGCGCGGCCTGTAAATCGGCAGGCCGCAATCTGCCCGGACCGTCTGTTCGATCAGGGAAGTGGCGCGTCTCGTCAAGAAGGCGGTCTTGGCCGCCGGTGTACGCCCGGACCTTACCCAGACCGAGAGGGCTGAAAAGTTCTCAGGCCACTCGCTGCGCGCCGGCATCGCCCTCGCCGAGCCGCTTCATATAGCCGACTCGCTTCTCTTCGGCCTCTCGGATGAACTTTGAAAGCGCGCCTCGCGTGAAGTTCTTGTCCTTGTTGTTCACCGCCTTGATACGTGTGCCATCGACCGCCAGAAGCTCACGCCCGAAAAGGTCTACTTGCCGGCACAGCAGCACCAACTCGCGAAACACCTGACGGAAGGCCATGCGGTTGTTGCTACGGAAATCAGCGATCGTTGAAGTCAGGCTTCAGATGCCGAAGCAGCCAGATTACCTCGATGTCGCGATGCGTCTCGGCTTCGAGCCGCCGGCTCGACCGCACCAGGTTGAGATAGCCATAGATATAAAGCTTCAGAAGGTCAGCCGGATTGGATCCGGGTCGACCCGTCGCCTTCGCCACCACACGGATGAGCTCGGCCGACGTCAGGTCAAGTTGGTCTACAAAAGCTTCGCCGAAACGGACTGGATTCTCCGGCCCGACATAATCGTCCACTGCCTCGGGCAAGAGCAAAATCTGCGAGCAGTGTGTTCCGAAGAGATGCGCGATGGCAGATCCTACCATGATGTGCCGCTTGGGAGAATCCCTGCCGGATACCGTTTCTGGATGCGGCATCAGTCCGGAAATTCTTCCCACGCTTCGGCATAGGATTTGAACCCGATGCGTTCATAGGTGGATTTTGCTTTCGGATGGTCATTGGTGTCCGTGTGAAGCCATATGCGGTCAGGTCGGTCGCTCCATATAGCTCGGAGGGACCAATCCAACAGATACGGTCCCAGACGGCGGCCTTGAGCAGCTGGGATCAGGCCAAAGTGTTTTAGCTCTACCTCCCTCTCACCAAAACCATCGAACTCGCACAGCCAAAGTGCTTGCCCGTCGTGCCGCAAAATATAGAGAGCGGTGGAAGGGCTGCGCAAGAACGTCGAAAGCTCATTCATTGGCATTCGGAGACGCTCATCCCATTGCAGGGTTGCACCTACGCAATGATAGAGCTGAAGATAATCTTCAGCGTCAGGGCTTTCCTTCGCGATGCGGGCACCAGCAACTGGCGGTGACAAAGCAGCACCGTGCGGGGGCTCAACTTGTTCCATATATGTGACGAGGAGACGGACCATAATTCGCGGTAGGCTCGATAATTGCCAATGAATAGCTGATCCGGTTTATATAATCGACTTCTCACACGGTCTGTGGGAGTTTTGCGGAAGTTTCTTCCGACGAAGCGTGGGCTCCGAGACCTATCGTCGTTTGTCAGTCTTATTCTTCCTTGACACGCTCCGCTTTCCCACGACCCCCACGAGTGTCTGGCAATATGGGCGTGGACCAAATGCCTTTTCGTGCGATTTACTTAGCCCTGTTGTGAATACTCCACCGGCTGAAGCCGGTGGCTTCCGGTTACGGCTCGAAGCCGGATCGGTCCGCCGTCCGGCGTACGGGGTGCAAAACAAAAACCTATGCGGTTCTTATCGAATTACCGGCACCGCCGAGCACGTAAATCAGCTCAACCGAATTTCTGTACTCAAGCGCATAAATGCGATCTTCAATCCCATGCCGGCTAAAGCCGTGGGGTTTACGGATCCCCTATCGGGGACTCTAAATCCTCAATGGCGCTGCCTCGGCTTCTGCTTTCGAGCCTGCGTCTGGCGGTTTGCCTCCTTCTCGGAGAGAAGCTCCTTTTGATCGAGGCGCTGACGCTCGATTTCAGGCGACTGAGCGGCATCTGCCGGGATCGGTTTGGTGGGGTTCTGTTCGATAGCCTTTTCGGCTCGAACAGCGGCTGAGGCTTCTGCTTTCGTCCGGTAGGCATGATCGTCGCCACCGCCATCGATCGGTCGTTCTCCGGTCTTTGCGGTGCGTTTTGCCTGCTTCACCTCACGAGCGGCCTCAGCCTCTGTTTTCTCCTTCACCGTTTGGAGCGCCATCCCGATTTCCGCGTCGGTCCGGCGGACAGCTGGCGCCGCTTCAGCGCCATCGACGAAGCCGAGCTGCTTGCGCTCGCGGGCGCGCTCTTTCTCCTGCCGCTCCTCGACCTTCGCGCGGGCTGCTGTGAGTTTCTCCTGAAGCTCGGGGTTGGACAGCCTGAAGCCATGCTCTGCGGCGAGTTCGACGGCGATCGCCTTGTCACGCTCGGAGCCATTGACAGCGACAATACCCCACTTTTCCGACGCCACCCGCATCGCCTCGAGGATCGAAGCGCGCTCACGATCTGTCGGCTTCACCTTATCGCCTGTATCGAGCGGCGTCTTTGGCCCGTCCGGCGTCTGGGTGGACGCCAGCTCGACTTTCGCACCCGCCTCTGGCTGGATCACTTGTTCCTCCCGCTTCTGTCGCGCTGCGGCGGCAGGCGTGAATGCCAGTACAGCGTCCCGAAGGTTGGGAGTCTGAGTCCGATCAAGATGCGCACCGCCAGCACCCTCGGCATCTCGCCGGTCTGTCTGCCGCGTCTGTGTCTGCGTCACGCCCGGAAGGACGCTTGCCTGCTCCGGACGTTCGCGCGCGATCCGATCCTGGGCGGCGGCAAGCTTCTCCTGGAGCTCCGGATTGGTCAGCTGGAAACCGTGTTCCGCGGCCAGTTCGACAGCCAGTATCTTGTAGCGATCGGGACCGCCGACACGCACGGCTCCCCACTTTTCCGCGCCGAGTTGGAGAGCTGCGAGCACGGCCTCACGATCCCGAGAGCGGCTGACCTCCACGCGATCGCCATGATCGGTAAACGCGACAGCGCCGATCCGACCCTCCGGCGCTCGCTGGCTGTAGCGGATATCCTCACCGCGCTTTTCTGCAACGAAGCCGACAAAGCTCTGCGGGACAGGCTGAACCCAGGTTTCCCCTTCGATCCGGCCGCGTTTCGCCTCGATTGCGGTCAGAGCCTCGATCATCTTCGTCTGGCTCACATTCAGCTTCTGACGCAGGCCATCGAACTCCGCAAGCCGCTTTGGCGGCAGGTTCTTCGCCAAGGTATCGAGATTGGTCTCCATCTCGGCAAATGCCGAGGACATCGTCTCCAGGTCCGCCATGTCAGGCTCCTTTGCTGTCGTAAATTTATGGAAGTATCGTTCGGTCGCTGCCACCACACCGCTCAGGACGGCCTCAAGGGTCCGCCGCTGGAAATGGCGTATGGTGTCCGGGGGACCCGCATGACCGGACTCTGCGATCTGCAACTGACCACTCCAGCCAGCAGCACTTTCCACGGCATGTCTCAGCCCCTCCTGCCGTGTCGGGATGTGGACGACCTGCTGGCGGACAGCCTCGACGCGGCGACGAACCGTCTCGGAAGCATCACCCCTCTCAACGCGCCGAATATCCCTCATCTTGAAGCCCGGCGGATTGGCGCGTTCGAAGCGACTGACAGCGTCCATCGGGATGTTTCGTTCGCGTGCCTCCTGCGCCAGGGCCGCACGCCAGCGCCTGAGATCCTCGATCTTCGGATGCAGTTGCTTGCCGGTCTCCGACACCATCTTTACCACCGCATGGATATGGAGGTGATTGCGATCTTCGTGCAGCGTGAACAGAAAGCGATGGTCGGCAAACTCCCTGGCGAGCATGGCGCGGGCGGCGCCGACAAAAGCCTCCTTCGACGTCCCCGGCTTGGCGCTGAGCACGATATGGGCGACATCGCGCCGCTGCTGCGAGCGCAAATCCCGCTTCCAGTCCCGTGCCTCATCCAGAATCGAGTATTCGCCGCCGACCTCGTGCTGCCCAACAAAAGCGCCGGCCTTGTCCATTCGGACCGCGGTGATCGTGTGGCGGCCAGCCTTCTGCAGCTGGCCGAGCGCGCGTGCGACGCCCTCGACCCCGTGACTGAAGCCATGCACGTCGACACGCGCCTCCGCCCCAAAAGCACCTTTCAACCGCGCTTCAAGGTCCCGCAGCGATTTGCGGTTATCGAATATCCGGCCAGCTCGCGTCTCCCCCTCCAGGCGCCGCCGCGCGGCACTGATCACCAGCTCGACACGCCGGCCATCCCCGCCAACATCGCTTTGCCAGGCGATCCTGTGACCGGTAAGGGCGCCTTTCAGTCTCTCACCGACTACATCATGCGATAAATCTTCCGACGAAGGCAGGGTGAGTGATAGGCGCAGCACGTCCTTTGAGGGCTTGCGGCCATCCTCTTCGGCCCAATCGTTCGCCAACGCCTTGATCCAGTCGCGCCCCTCGAGCAACTCGCCGGCTTCGTTCTCGACGGGGAGTTCACCATCGCGGCTCTGATAGCCGAGCAACTTGCCAACCCGCGTCTTCCCAGCCGCAAAGCTGACGAGCTTGACCACGGCGGGCTGAGAGACTCGTGCAATGGACCGCCGGAAAACCGCAGGCCTATCCGACAGGGCAGTCGCACTTGCCCCCGCCTCATCCTGGCTCCTCTGTCCAACACGGCGTGAAGTGGCTTTCCGGCCACCGGAACCACTGCCGGGGCGCCGGCGCAACTCATCGTCGAACAGCACTGGCTGCGACGTTGGACCGGTCCAGGGGCGGCCACCCGATTGCGGTCGCCCCTCGTACGTCACTGGCGGACGCCCGCGCTTTCGGATCCCGTCGGCCTTGCCTGCATCGAGACCTGGCAGGCTTGCCAGAGGCCGCTTCTTGCGCTCCGCCTCATCCAGCAATGCCAGAAAGCCGCCGAGATCAAACATCGCCGGTCACCCTCTGGCGGGCGACACGCTGCTCCTCATCGCACATCGCGCGGATCTCGGATGTCTGGTCGTTTACCAGCCGTGCCAGACGGCCAATCCCATCGATCAACACTTCGAAGGCGGGATCGTCCTTGCCGCTCAAGCCGCGCGCAATCCGGTCGAGGCTGCCACCAACCTGCCGGAGCTCCTCGGCATGGACGCGAACAGCGAAACCACCCTCCCCGTCCAGTGTCGCCCCAAAGCCACCGGCCCGGCGGGACAGCCGCCGCAGGACCTCGCTGACACTCAACCCGACATCCACGCTGAACGTCCGAAGAGCGAGAAACTCTGCCTCGCTCAGGCGCACATGCACGACTTTCTGTCGGGTGGAATGCCTCGCCATGATCCTTGCTCACCGCCTCTTCTTCTCTCCTGGTCGCGGCTTCCGCGACTGCCGGGAGGATCTTTTCGCCCGTTTCGGGCACACGCCAGTTTTGTATCACCAAAACTGCTATCCTGCCATCCAAAAATAGAGAAAAATTCAATTATTTCCGTGGGTTAAGTGGCTCTATAGCCATGTGCGGCCCGCCTGGCTGTAGTGGCTCATGAGGCTCAGGGCGTGCCCTGGAACGAAGTCGTCGGATTTCGGGTCTTTGTAGGCGCGGCCGACGCGCTGACAGCTAAATGTTCAACCAATGACCGAGTTTCCAACGACTTGAGTGGCCGTATAACCTAGTGCTGCTCGTCGTGGCGGTTGCGACCGTCGAGGCTAAATGACGGCCTTGCGATAGTGCAGCCTTATTGCAGGGCCGTTGCCGGCATAGCCGGAGCCCTGCCGCCCAAATGCAGGGATTTCCGGCAATTAGCGTGGCTGTTCGGCCATCTGTGGCTCGTCTGGCCGCAATGGCCCAACGGGCTTGTTCGACCGCATTGGCACACCGATCGGATGATTTAATATGACATATATGAATAATTGTTAGTGAGTTCGTCAGTCTTCGACCAGAGTTGAGGGCAGCCCCATTCGAGGGTCCATGCGGGGAATACCTACCAGTCTCTACGCGCGCCAAGAAGGCCTAGTCAATAACGGGCCGCGTTGGCTCGTGGGCCACGCGTGACTTATCAGCCTTGGCAGCCTGTCCGTTTACTGTTATATTACGTATATGACTATTTATCATGCTTATCGTGAGGGCCGATGACGATCCTTGCTTTCGCTCATTCAAAGGGCGGGGTCGGCAAGTCGACCTTATGCCTGTTGATTGCCTCCGAACTCGCGCGCAGCGGAACACGCGTGCTCATCATCGATGCAGACCATCTGCAGCAATCCTGCCTGCAATGGACCGAGCGCTGCCGCGCAGCGAACTCTCTCGCGGCCACCCTGTCAACGGAGCCTGCCTCCAAGCCCGACGACCTGAAACGGATTCTCAAGTCTACCAAAGCCGACATCGTTCTCATCGACGTCCAAGGCTCCATGCACGATCTCCTTATCGCGGCGATCGTCGCGAGTGATCTCACGCTGGTCCCCTCCAAGGCGAACGTCATGGAGATGATAGAAACGGTGAAGCTCTTCGAATGGGCAACCATCCTGAAGCGCGCGCCGCTCCGCCTCGTACTCAATCGCGTCGACGGTATCGACACCAATACGACAGCGTTCCGGGATGCCGTCCGCATGATCCGCGAGCATAGACTTCCGGCCCTGCCGACCTTCGTCCGCGCCCGCAAGATCTACGAGCAATTCACCCGCGATGCCGGTTCGCTCGACCACATCGCCCGAGACCCCTCCAAGGCGGAGCAGGTGGTCAAGGCACGGGCCAACATCCTTGGTCTTATCGCAGACATCACCGCGGCGATCGATCTCCCCGCATCAAAGGACGGCTCCGAATGACACAATTTCCTCCCCTTCCCAGAGGTCGCCGCAATCTCGATGACCTCGACGCCCTGATCGACGCTTCCATCGGCCAGTCCGAAGTCGGTCAGGACCAGCGTCATGGCAGCACGACCAGTGTCTCCCCGATACAAGTCGATCGTGAGCGGCCGCAAGCCGCATCGCACCCCGGCGCAGGCCCCGAACGGTTTCGTGTCATGATCGACCCCGCCGTGATCGTCGCGACCAAGCATCTCGCTCTTGAAAGAAAAGTCGCCCCCTCGGAGATCGTCGAGCTGGCGCTGCGGCAGTATCTCAACCTCGAAACATGACCGTCTCTCGCGCGTGCGCGTGCACTCGAGGCACCCAGAGAGAACTGGAAAACTAAATGGCGAAAGAACCGGACTTGAAGGAACTGGTTGAGGAGATCGAAGACATCGTGGATGACACGCACGACCTTAACACCCAAAAGGCGGGGTGTACAAGAAGGCGCGATCCAAAGGCTACGATGTGCGAACTCTCAAAAAGGTCGTCAGCCAACGGCGGAGACGTGGTCACGGTGGTCAGGCGAAAATTCAGGTCCATGACAGCACTGTCGAGCGATACCACGCCTTGCTGGAATGAGCGACCGAGTACCTGGACATCATGAACTCTCTCACGATGCCGACCTTTGGCCGTCCGCGCCAGCAGCACGCAGCAGTGCCATCAGCATCGGCCCAAGTGAGAACTCACCTTGTTCCGCCCTTCGCGTCAGGTCGCGGAGATATCCACCGGCCGAGTTGATATGCCCTGCCCTTTCGAGGATACAGGCGATGGCCGTGGCGGCATTTTCAGGCCCCATGACCTCGCAGGCAAGCTGATATGCCGACGGGCTCACCCCCAGCATCGATCGGACCACAACGGCTGCAGCCATCAGGTCGCGCCACCGCTCCACTTTGCCGTCCGGACTGTAGTCGGCTATTTGCGGGCAAGCCCTCAAAACCATCCCCAATGGGAAAGCCGTCAGCGTCTCACGCTTTGGCTTCTGATTTGTCGCAACGGTCACGCCCTGCTCTTTTTCGGAGCTAGGTTCAAGTTCATTAAGGGATTCGGGTTTTGAATTCTGTATGTGGCACCCATCTTGGACATCATTGCCGTCTGTTTTTTGTGTTTTAAGCTGAATTTCCAATTGGTTGAGAATCTCCTCACGAAGGACGCTCATCTCGTTGAGAACAATTTCGATATCTGTGCGGGAAGGATGTCGCGGCAGACGGGAAACCAGATCGACATAGATGGCCTCAATGGCTGTCCAGTCACCCTCAGCACCCTCCTCAATGGCAGCGCTGATCAGCTTGCGGACGTCGCGGCGGCAGATGGTCAAGGCTTCTCTGGCGAGCTTGTAGCGGCGCCTTTCGGCGACCACATCCTGTGCGCGCTGAGCCAACTCCTCAGCTCTTACGACGAGCGGAGAGAGATCGAAACCGTAGGCCGCCTCAATCTCCCCTGCCCCGTCCCGATGGACATAGCGTTTGCCATTCGGGCTGTCGCGGCGCTGGATAAGGCCGGCCTCGACAAGCGCTGCTAGGTGACGACGCAGGGTCGTCCCCGCAATCCCATGGGCGCGGAGGGAGAGCTGTTGGTTCGACGGGAAGACCACAAGGCCCTGCTCTACCGACAGTTCCTTCTCAGGATAAAAGCTCAGCAATGCGTCAAGCACGGCTAGGGCACGATCCTGAAGCCCCAGAGTCTCTCTCGCCTCGCATGCGTCTCGGAAAACACGCCACTTATCGACAGGTCTGGCATCCTGATTTCGAGCCGCTTCGAACTGGCCTTTTACCAAGGCAAGCTTCGCTGGCCGCCGCCCGAACGGCGTCGTCACATTTCCACTTTGCATCTTCCTTCACCTTTCAAAAGGCAAAAGAAATTCGCTCACCAAAACGGCGCTAAATGCTTGACAGCGATTCCGGGAAATGCGAATCTCGATCTTGCTAGAGAATACGAGAAGGGCTTCCACGGCTTAGGTCGATTGGGGGCCTTTTTCTTTTGCGGACTTGTCTCCATTTTCGAATTAAATTGTCAGATGACAATTCGCTTAAGTGTCTGCCTTCGTGGACATTTCTTTTTCGAAGGCTGTAACGAGATCCGGCATGCGACTCGAAAGAAACGCAGCAAACTCTTTCGACGTCACCGCGAGTTTAGATGCGCGCGATCCGTGCTCAAACGATCCGAGAACCCGGCCATCTTCGGTCCGTATCGGCTCTTTTCGGTTCGGTTTTGTCGGGACGGGCTCCTGAACGCTTTTCCAGAGCCGCTCGAAACGAGTGTTAGAATCTGCTTCGACAAACTCAGGAGAACGAATTTCAGACTGCACCCGCTGCGCTACAGTGACGCTCTTCAAGCGTTCGACAATTGCGAGCCAACGTGGTCGGCCTACCTTGGGTGCAGGGCCAATGGCCAAAATAATATCTTGACCCACACCTTCTGCTACCTGAAGCAAGCGAGACGTTTCGGGCTTATCGACAGACAAAGCTTTCGCGATCGTGTCGCGATCGAAACCGTGCGTTTCAAGCCGCTGGGCAAACAACGCCTTTTCGATAAAGCTCAGATCTACACGAGGACCGTTTTCTTGGCCTTGCGCCAAAACCACTTCTTCATCTGACAACGCTTTCACAACCGCCCTGACGGGGCGGCCTGTCAGGGCGGCGACGCGCAAGCGGCGATGACCGTATGCGGCTTGGTAACGTCCTGGATTAGAAGGATGCGGCCTCACAAGGATCGGAACCTGTTGACCGCTCTCTGAGATAGACGACACCAAGCGATCGAATTCTGGATCATTCTGTTCCGCGATGCGATCTTGTACAAATGCGGCATCAACAAATGCCGGGTCGAGTTCGACGACTTTGTCACCTGCGGCGAGCACCTGCCGCAGCTCCTTGGCCGCTGCGGCCTCTCCACTTAGACGCTCCATGGATAGATTCATCGCACGAACCGCCCCACTTGGTTTGTGGGGCTGCGGTGCTACCTGGACACCACCTGTGCTTTGACCGGACTCACTGATCAAGGTTTTAAGGACATCCCTCGCCTTCATGCTCTACTCCATGCATCGCGCACTAATGCTTCGACCTCAGCGTTGACACTGTCCATCGCCTCGACAGCTCGATCATAGGTCTGCCGGTTCATCGTCTCCCGACCCGCCTCGTAGATCGTCTGCTTGGAAAGGCCGGCGTCCGAAACAGCGGTCGATTTCACCATCATGGAGGTTAGGACGCGCTCACCAAAAATACTCCTGAGAAAAGCAACGATTTGCGCCTGCGGCCCATCATTCGGCTCATAGCGCGTGACCAGATAGCGCATCCAGTCGTAGTCGAGGTTCCCGCCTGCCTCTCTCACTACATTCAAAAGATCCGATGTCATCGACAGAAATTGGTTCATCGAAGCCACGTCCAACATTTGCGGGTGCACGGTGATCAGGACGGCCGTCGCGGCACAGAGGGCCGACAAGGTGAGAAACCCGAGCGTCGGAGGGCAATCGATTACGACGACATCATAATTGCCTTGCACCTCCGTCAGTGCCGAACTGACACGCATGAAGAACATATCGGTATCGTCACCGTCTCGTGAGGCGAGAGCACGCGGGGTGTCGTGCTCAAACTCGTGAAGCTCTAAGTTACCGGGGATAAGATCCAAGCCTGAGAAATAGGTCTTCCTGACGATCTCTGTGACAGACCGTCGATGCTCGTCGTATCGGATAGCACCATAAAGAGTCTGATTTTCATCGACATCGAATTCCGGCTGAAAGCCCAGCATCGCCGACATCGATGCCTGTGGATCCAAGTCCACCGCAAGCACGCGATAACCGCGCAGAGCTAAATATTGGGCGAGATGGATGGCAGTGGTCGTCTTCCCTGAGCCGCCTTTGAAATTCGTGACAGCGATGACTTGTAGGTGGTCATTTTCACGACGACCAGGTAGGTAGGTTGGCTTCGTCCGTCCGAGAATTTGGCGGATCGTATGAACCTCGCTGAGCGAGAATGTTCTCTTGCCCGAAGCAGTCTTTTCTGAGGTGACCGCATCTTCCTGAGTGGCTATGTGCCTGACGTAACTGTCCGTGACGCCAAGAAGCTTTGCGGTCTCGCTGCTGCTGAACCGCCGAAGCGACTTTTTTGAGCTTGGAGAGAACAACCGCTCAAAAAGCTCTTGTAGCTTCGAGCTCAGGACGGCAGAATCTGTCCCAATGGTTTCGTCGATCGAAACACGATTGCCTTTTTCCATTTTCACGGAAATTGCCGCCCTATTCGCCATTCACGCCATTCCTAAAAATTCCTGATATTTTGCGTGAATGATGATCATGCGTATCGTATCGTCAAGCTATTTTTAGTTAAAGCGTCTAAACGACTTTGCGCTCAACCCGATATCTTTGTTTTTCAATGCCTTACAATGATTGTCAGGTGACAATTTTTGCCGACCGATATTCGAAGGAAATTCAATACGCGAGAATCGGATAGAATCGCTTCTGTTTATTGGAGGGTTTAGTCAGCGCCCTCCTTGATCTTGGAATCAACAAGATACCGGCGCATACGCATCTAAGGCTGCGTGGTTGGCATGCAAGTTACACTAGGATTCGGTAGGTAATAGATGATGACGGCGGGCAGGTCAGGCCCTCTTCCGCACAGTTCCGAAACGGTAAGTTTTCTTACCCAATGCAGTGAGCCGAGAAACTCGTAGTCGTGACGGTCTCCGCAATGCGGCAATCCCCGGCGTCATCGATATGCGCGTGTCGGCCAACGGTGTAAGGATGGTCGTTGCGAGCCAATAGCGCTCCAGCCCCCGGTGACGGATGTTCTGCTTCATGATCCAAAACCATCCTGATGGCACTTTCACGGACTTCAGCTGAAAACTTCTTCCTTGTCTTGCTAATAATGGCTCCCGTCTCTCAGAAGTTGGAACCTCCGGCAGACGCGGGCGGTTCAACCGTTAGCGGTTGGCAATGCCTCCAATGGCAGCGGCGACGAGATGGAGCGAGGCGACAAGCGCCCTGGCCGCTCTTGCGGCCGGAGCCTTCGCCATCACCTCGGCGCTAGTTGGGAGCGCGGCTACGGCTCCAGAGCAGCTCAGCCTAGGTGAGATGTCGGGTGAAAATGCGAAGCTTGAACATTTGGCTGTCCGAGGGGTGGGGTTAGGGGACCCCTCGGTAACGCTTCGGCCGAAGGCTGGCCGTGAGATCGCGGCGACCAGACCGTACGCGACATAAAAACAAACTGAGCTGGCCGCGCATATCGGCTGTGTAAGTCGCAACCGTAGTGGATGTGGGCTTTGGGGTATCTCCGGTGCCGGCGTCTCGGATCGCAAATCGCGCTGCTGCCTCTGGCGCATCGTCCATCTTTCTGAGCTTACCAGCCCATCCGCCGAGAACATGGGCGCAGGTCGCCCATTCCTCCCGAAACTCCATTCTGAGAATATCACCCTTGATGACGAGGGCGGGGATGTGCATCAACGCGAATTGAATATAGGCCATGTGGACCACCCGGCGATCAACATCAACCGCCGTCACGTGAAGGCATTGTTGATAATTGAAGCCAGCCTCCCTGACGGCTCGGCCAAAGCGATGATCATGGTGCCAGATCCGCACGCCGGTTCCTGGGCGCACATGAAACCCCTCCCCTTCAGTTTCTGCGTGATCGTCTGTCCCATCATCTGGTAGATCGGACACGGGGTGAAAAACTGGCCGCGCGCCGTGTTGTGAAGCTCAAGAGCATGGAACACCGGACCGAGGATGTCGGTCGGGCTTGCTTCGAAAGCCTGAATGAGTTCGCCCATGATCTGTGGGAAAAGGTCTAGCGCCTCGCAGTCATACCGCGTGATGATTTCGATATAACGGCTCTCGCGCTTTTCTCTGTGACGGAGATCGACAGCGTTGCTGAACGAGATCGCCGCACAATCGCACCAGTCGCCGAAGACCGTATAGAGGTCATGGCTGTAGCGCATCGCTTGAAACAGCTTCACGATGGATTGGGTATATTGTGTCATCTCGTCCGATCCCGATTGTTCGCGCCAGTGGCTTTTCCTTGCCCCTCTCGGCAGGGGCTGCGCTCCTGCTCCCCGATCTCGTGCGGAACAGCGGGGGTTGGGGGGGGCAAGGAGAAAGTCGGTAGGGGGATCGCCCACCCGAAGGGCAGCGCGGACCTGCGCATGTCCTGCACGACCGGAGCGCAGCGACGGGAGGAAGGATGGGGAAACCGGAATTTGTCCTTGTGGAGGATGGGGAGCAGCGTTCCCCATCCTCCTCCTAAGAAAAAATGAGAGCATCGGAGAAATCAGCATAGCGGCGACCGACGGGCGGATTTCGGGAATTCTCGCACGCTGGCGCGGAGACAGGGCAGCCGCAGGAGACTTAGCATAGCGCCACGAAGCGGAAGCCGGGACCGACTGCCCCCGCGCCGGCGTTCGGTGCGAAAAGTCGAAGGTGCTTCAGCGCCCGCTTTCTGACGATGGCCTGGTGCTGCTTCCCGTCGAGAACGAGAGCAAGCCACTTGATCTGTTCGGGTGACAGGGTGGGTGGGGAGTTCGAGGGGCGGGGCCGACAGGGGGAGCCCTTCGAAGGCGGCCGGGTTCGTCGTGAAAACCCGGCCTGATCGGGTCCGCCGCGCCTGATGGCGTTCCTGTCTTCGTTCTCTAACAAACGATCTCCAGCGTCAACGACGATCGCTCGCAGAGCTGCGCGGCGATGCATTCTGCGTCATGGAAACTGATGCAATCGGTGATGGCTTCGCAACCACCAGCGATCAGCCTCCCGTAGATCGTGAAAAACTGCGCCTCGTCGCGGGATATTCCACCTTCGATCATCGTTCCGCTCTCGCCATCCTCGGCAGCATCGATGCACCCGCCAAGCTCTAGATCGGAGAATGTTCTCCAATCAGGCTCTTTCAGGTCCGTGCAGCAGTTGAACAGAATGTTAGGTGCGAAGGTTGCGGAATCGGGGCGCATCAGCGCGCCCCTTTCAGCTTTGCCATCTCCTCACCAAGAAGCCACAGCGCTTTGTTGAGTCTGATATCCTGATCGATCCCGGTGACAGCACGGGATTTGACACGGCGAGGGCGTCCAAGGTCGTCGCGGCCAACTGCCCGAATCCCGCCTTTGATCGCATTCTCCTGCACGACGTTCCATGTGCTCCAAAGATCATTTCCGAGATCGCCGGAGCGGCGTTGCGTCAAAAGCTGCTCAGGCTTGATGGGCGTCGTTACTTCGCCGCTGCTGTCGCCAAAGCGCAGAAGATGGGCACTCCTTGCGAGGATCTCCCGCTCGTCGCGATTGAGCTGCATGTTCGACCAGTCCTGTGGGGCAACAAGTGCCTGCTCGGCAGCCTTCAGGACAGTATAGGTCCCATCGATCACCTTGCCCTGCACGTCCCCGGAATGGCGCACCTTGATTTCCTCCACCTTGCCGGTCTTGGCGACAAGCGAGTTGAGGCAACGGATGCGAAACAGACCCGCCATCAATTCATAGGCGCTTGTCCCGTCATTCGCGTTCTTCAGAAGGATTTCGCAGACGGTATCGCCAACATTGTAGGTCTTGCCATCGTCGATGCGGCGAAGACGGATAAGATGTTTCGTAAACTCTGCTTTGCCCTCGGTGCGACTGGTGGCCTGTCGAGCGCCGACGGGCACAAAACCTTCCTTCGTCAGCCCACGCAAAATCTCGATGGTCGGAATAGGCTGAAAGCGTTCCGAACGGCTTTCATGTGCGGACAAGGCAAAGATGGATGGCGCGACCTTGCGCATTTCATCCTCGGTCAAGGCGCGGCCAGTGTCGAAACGTGCTGTGTCTGTGTAGATGCTCATGATGGTATCTCCAACGGTTCCCGATATCCGAGAGAGCAAGCCCCGCAGTGGGCGAAGCCTTTCGCCACCGTTTCGGTGGATGTGCCCTCACATCCTCCGGAACGAAGGGGAAAGGGCGAAGCCCGCTCCCCGTTGGTCTGTCGGGCTAGTCATGGGTCCGGACGGCTGAAAAACGGAAGGTTCGGCGCGCAAGCGGTGAAAGCCGCTTTTTCTGACGGCCGGACAGGCGAAGCCTGCTTGCCCATTGGCGAGACCGGGAGACCATCATAGAGCGGGGAAACAGACAGGAAGAAGGGCAGCAAGCACGAGCAGCTGCACCGTGCGGAAGAGAGCGCCGGAGGGCGGTCACGTCGTTGTTATGAAAAGATTTTAATTGAAGAAGCTGTCCACGGCCTTAATCGCAACCACGAGGGTAAAATGAACCGTCTTCATTGTATGCTTACTGCAGCCACATTCGTTGCTATGGCGGGTGCTTCCACCATCGCCCATGCGATGGGCAACCCTGCTTCCGCCTTCTGCAATGAAATGGGCGGACGATCAGAAACCGCGACATTGAAATCAGGCGACGAGATTGGTCTGTGCTATCTTCCAGGCAAGAAGGTCGTTGAAGAGTGGACCCTATTTCACATGTTCGATGGAAAGGTCCCATCAGACGATGACAATCCGTTTCTCGACTGACATGGCCTGAGCAAGGCAGAGAATTATAAGGGAGCGTTCTTACGCTCCCTTTTTTGTTTAATGGAGCGCTCGCTCTCGGGGTCGTCTCTCTGAGGAACCACTCAGTGGCTCATGGTCTGATGCCGTTATCGATCATTTACGTGAATCATGACCAGCGAACTGATTCAAAACTCTGATTGGACACGAGCAGCCGTAACGGCGAGAATCGCCGCATGCCGATACAGCCTTCGCCCTTTTACGCCGAACGCCTCGATCCTGCCCGCAACATGGCGCGGTTCTACGCGCTTGAGGTTTGCGAGGATCTGTTTGGCACGATCTGGCTCGAGCGACGTTGGGGCCGGATCGGAAGCCGCGGCCAAATCAAGGTCGAGCTGATCGGCAGAGGCGAGGATCCGTTCACGCGTCTTGCAGCGCTGGCGCGCAAAAAGACGCAGCGCGGCTATCAACAAAAGTAATGTCCGCCGACTGGCGGTCCTTCTTCAGGCCGACCGACGATAAGACGATGCCCCCGGCTTTTGGCCGGGGGGCTGTCGAGCTGTCAGTCCCACGCGATGACGGCCATCAGCTCGTCATCGTCCTGTCCGGGATAGCGGCCGAGATTGGCGTTGAGCTTGCCATAGCCTGTGTTAACGGAGAGGGTGAAGTAGTCGCCGCCGTTCTGGTTCTTCTTCTGCCAGATGCCGCCGATTTCGACACGGCGGCCACGGGGCGTCTTGGCGAAGAGGCGATAGACCGGAGCCTTGGCGTTGGTGCTGTCGAATTCTTCACCGAAAATATCGAGGTCGTATGCGAGCGATGCGATGTTGCCGGTGAGCGTGTTGTTGTCGTTGAAGCGGATGAAGTTGACGAGATCGGTCATGGCGGTGTCTCCTTGGTTTGCGTTGCCGATGGTCACGACAGAGCGGCCGGAAGACGGGCTGATTGCACCCGAAGGGGCAGAGCGGATGCGGAGCACCGCAGGCAGCAAGGAATTTGCTTCGCGAGGAATGGCGTCCGCCAGGGGAAATTCGTTGATGAGTGCGGTTGCTGTCAGACTGGCCGGCCGCAGTGACCCATCGACTGAGGCAACGCGACCCAAGGAGAGACCGGGTTCTCTCGATCACGTCTCATCCCCTTCGATGATAACGACACGCTCACCGGGATCATCCGCCGCTCATTAAGGGCGATATCTTCGGTGAAGAATTTGCCAGCGCGATGACCCAAGCAATAGCTCTTTCTCTCTGCCCACTCAGGCTCCGGGACCGCTTCTCGTCTATTATGGAGGGCATTTGGAGAAGAGGAACCGGTAGGAACGGCGTTGGTCTGCTGCAGTCTCGCAACATATTGTCGTGCATTTCGACGCCAGCCTTACCGCCAATCCGAGTTGATGTTGAGCCTCCGTAGCTCATGTCTAAAACACCATTCCAACAGCCTCTGGCCTAAAGCCGGGGGCGTCGTCATTCCATCGACGGAAGATTTCCATACGGGCGGGCAGGGGTGCGCGAGGGGAAGGGCCGAAGGGGGTTCCCCTCGCCCGAGTCAGCGGCCCTCACGCTGCTAACTTAAAGGTCACATCGAATTCAAAGTGAATTCCATCATAAGGAAACTCAACACCCTTTTCATGTCGCTCAAGAACATCGCTGTTGATGAGCGTCGTGATGTCGCGGTGAACAGCTTGTACATCGCGATTGACACGTCTTGCGACTTCGCGGATCGCAAGTGGTCCCTGAGCGGTCAGCGCCTTTACGATATCGAGCCGCAACGGAGCGAGAATACGATGCATGTCCTCGTAAGTTTCAAATCCGAGGGTGGGCGCAGCGTCTGTCAGTTTTCAAGACTTGGCGAGATCGGCCTTGGCGAGAATCTCAGTTTCCAGATCATCGAAGGTACTCAAACGTACGGTCAGTTTGGTCATGCCAGAATCCTTTCGATGCCTGTTCTGAATGCCCTTAAGCAGGCTGCGCAGATTGTTGAGCTCGATTGGTTCTTCGCGTCCCTCTATGTGGCATGGTCCCTTTCCCGTGCTCATTGTCATACCGAAGAACACAAACGCCCTTCACGACAAGAGCAAGGCGATATTTCCTGAGTATGGACACTACCGGGAACCAGCTTGGGCAATTCCCACAACACGATCTCGTAGAATGAGCGCTCGGAAAGAGCGACGCAAGATTTCTGAATGAGAACTGCTTTCATGTTGTTGGCCATAACAACAGAGATGCCCGTTGTCAGCAAAAACAACAGACGCTTTCATCGATAAGTCGGACGCGGCAATGGCGTCCCGGCGGAGCGCTGCCTTGATGGTATAGCTGTTGCGGTTCCATGATGGACTCCACCAAGTCTTCATCTTGCGAAAAGGTTTTGATGGTGTCCCCAAATATTTAGTTCACGTTGTTCTAGGTAGCGTCGAAGAGCAGTCCCGCAAGGTCACTACGCTTCATCTAATCAGGCCGTAAGGCACGCATTCCGCGTTGCAGAGAAGAAACGCGAAACCTTCCAGAAGCATTCTGAATTTTCCCCTTGTGTTCGCAATAGCGACAAGTTCCTCATTACCTAAGATTATAGTTATAACCGATAAACATCATTAACTCCTTACCTCTTACAGAGACCGGAGGACCGGCTGCAGTGGTGCCATCAAAGAGGGTAGTTCGGAAACTGTCGGAGGTGATTTTTAAACTGCAGGAATCCGAGCCTCCAGCCTGAATGGTCGATTTAATGTGAGCATTTTCATGAATGAATTTAGTTTGCGTGATGCGGTCCTCACGGATCAATTGTTTGCCGTCAGAAAAACAGTCGCGATATCCATTCCCGTCAACATGCTCCTCGGACTAGCATCCTTGTTGGTGGCGATCCACGACAACAAGACGGTTATCGCATCGATTTGGTTTACGTGCTCGTCCATTGTTAATATTTCTCGTTTGGCACTCTGCCGGCTTCCCGTCCAACGGCGCGGACGGCAGGCGGACGAGACGATCTTGGGAGTGCCGTGCCCCGGCGTTTCAACCCATCTTCGTATCCACACCTCCCTCGCGTTCATATCCGGTATAGTTTGGGGCTTGATCCCCGTTCTGTGCGACTGGTACACGTCGCCTCACACTCTTTTTTACCTGACGGTTGTCTGCGGCATTACCGCGGGCGCTGTAACGCACGGATTTGCCTATGCTCGTATTCCTGTGTGCTTCATCACCCCACCCCTACTCTCCGTCGTTATATGCCTGGTATTAGCAGGCGGCTTTCATCGATACATGCTGGCAGCAACCGTAGCGCTTTACTTAGTAGCGCAAGTCCGCAGCACACGCGTCGGACAGGCTTTTGTCATCAACGATAGCAAGCAAAAACACCAAGCAACTGCGTTATCCCGATCGCTTGAGATCGCAAATCAACAAAAGACTTCTTATGCTGAGGAGATGCAACGAAGAGCAGCCGAAGATTCATTGACGGGTCTCTTGAACCGTCGTGGATTTATGGAGGTGCTTGAAGAGAAAATTGGACGAGATAACTTTGGCTGTCTCATGCTCCTTGACCTAGATGGCTTCAAGTCGGTCAACGACTCGTTCGGGCACAAAGCAGGTGACCAGGTCCTGATCGAAGTGGCGAAAAGATTGAACGACGTCATTCCGGATGACGTACTACTTGCCCGCATGGGAGGCGACGAATTTGCGATCTTGCTCAACCATCGAGCAACGAGGGAAAATGCAGAGACAATTGCCGAGCAGATAATGATGGCCATCTCCGTCCCATTCCCGAAACTGAACGTCGGGCGCGTGGGCGCCAGTGTCGGTATTTACATCGGCTCACTGAATGAAATCGAAAAGGCTCTCGCGTATGCGGACGCTGCGCTTTATGCCGCCAAAAAACAAGGTCGCAACTGTTGGCGCCTGTTCGATCAGGAACTACAAATGCAGGCGGAGCTCCTTCATGACATCGAGCGAGATCTTGCTCAAGCGTTGCTCGACCAAGCGCTGGAAGTTCACTATCAACCAATCGTCGCCGATAGCGGTAACCGGGTAGATACATTGGAAGCGCTCCTGCGCTGGCATCATTATCAACATGGATGGGTCGCTCCGCCGACTGTCGTCGAGATAGCTTCCAGGACAGGGCTTGCCGAGGCACTGCTCCGCTTCATCATAAGCGAGGCGGTCAAAATGGCGCTAGTCGTGAAGGAAATGAACGCAGGTGACGTACGGATTGCTGTCAATGTGTCTCCCCGGGAGCTTGCACAACTCGCGGTAGACGACTTGATCTTCGCGGCGCTCAATGAAGCTGGGCTAAGCCCCTCAGCGCTAGAGGTGGAAATAACCGAGGATGTCGGGATCGATCTGAGGGCTGTCCAGTCCAAAATCGAGCGGCTCTCTAAGGCCGGTGTCCGTATCGCGATCGATGATTTCGGTACGGGGTACTCATCACTTGGCTCACTCCATGACATCCGTGCTGATCGCGTCAAGATCGATAAAATCTTAGTCACGGGGACAACACTTGTATCGGCTTCGAGGTCCCTGATTGACGCCATCTTGCTCGTTTCCCAAGCGTACGGCTTCGATGTTGTAGCGGAGGGTGTGGAAACCGAGGAGGATCTTAAAACAATGAAGACGCTTAATTGCGCTCTGTTGCAGGGCTACCTTTTTGCACCCGCGATGCCGAAAGACAGGGCTGTCGCTTGGCTTCTAGAAACGCCGAGGAACATGAACAGTTTATAAGAAATTCATAGTACAAACACCCGGCCGCTTCTCGTCTGTGTAGGGTATTGGCAGAAGGCGAACCGGCAGGAAACGCGTTGGTGTACTGCACTTCTCGCAACTTGATGTCGTGCATATCGACGCCTGCTTCCTGTCAGTCCAGCGGGGTTAATGCTGAGGCTCCGTAACCGCATGTCTAAGACACCATCCCGACAGCCCATGGCCAAAAGCCGGGATCATCGTCATGCCGGTGACGGAAGAATTCCATACGGGCGGGCAGGGGAGCGCGAGGGGAGGGGCCGAAGGGGGTTCCCTCGCTGCGGTTTCCCAAACACGCAGCGCTAAATGAAAGCTTCAGCGCCACTTCGATGAAATCACGCCACTCTTCTGGACGATGCCATCATCATGTCGACATGGATGTTCTCGAAGGGGCAATTCAGAGCGCCCCGTTCGTCCTTCTCGATCAGGCCTAACTCGGCCAGGGTCGCAGCGTCTTCGTGGACGCGTTTCACATCACGACCCAATCTGCGTGCAAGTTCACGCACACCGACTGTGCCGCTACCCAACAATGCATCCAGCAACTCCCAGCGCCGTTCGGTCAAGCGTGAGAAGAACGCACCAGGCGTCTCAAAATTAAGCGTTTCACCCTGATACTCGCCGGTCTCAAGGCCGGTCACGGCACGCTTACCTGCTGCGCGCAACGCGGTTTTCCAATCTGGATTTGTCGTGATCGTCAGTGTTCTCATGACTGCCTCCGCTTTTCTACTTCCGACAGAAAGTCTTCGATGAGTTGGTCGATGGTTTGGAACTGATAGGGATACTCCCCGCCGTCCAAATGCATATGGTCGCCTTTTCCTCTCTCATTGTCGAAGCCCACAACGCGTTCGCCGTTCTTTATGTAGACCAGACGGTATTTAAACCCGTGTTCTGTGGGCGGTACAGGTGTCGGCACTTTCCAGATCACAAACTGGATAATGCTTCCATCCGCCTCAATACTCTTATGCTCTGTGATCTTCTGCGCCTTCATGTTGTCCATTATGCCAACATTTCGCATTGTTGTCAAGTACGACAACACCAGTAAAGGAAGGCCGGTCGCAGCTTGGAGCGACTGCGACCGGCAACGGCTGGCGTTACTCAGCCGCCTCGGGGAAGTGTACCATCTTGGCGTCATCCATCATGTCAGCGTCACCGATCACGCTGTCGTCTGCCTCGTCTGTGGTGTCCGCTACACCAGCCACCTCCGATAGAGCTTTGCCCGCGTCCGTCTTGGCAACGGCGGATCGCAGCGGGGAGGGGAGCCATGCGCTGCCTTTGGTCTGGGCCTCGGCATAGGCTGCGGCTTCGGCCTTCTTCATCCGCCCGATCCCGCTGGCAAACTCCGGTCCCTTGATGTCAGTCAGCGCCGCCTCGATGCCACCGCGGGTGAGGTGATTGAAGTAGCTCTCTGCCGTTGCTTCGAAGTAGTTGGCCATGTCGAGATCAAGCGCCTGCGCCAAAACCTCGGCATGGGCGCGCTGCGTCTTGCGGTAATCGTACTTGTCCTTCACGGCATCGACGGCATGGGATGCGGCAAAGGCCAGCAGTTCGACAAGCTCGTGCTGCTCGCGCTCCAAGCACCATTCGAAGATATCGGCAGGGTTGCCGGGAACATGATCGCCAAAACGCTCGGCCAATTCCCCAAGGCCAGCGATGGCGAGGTTGGTTGCCGGTGCCTTCATGCTGGCTTCCAACGATCTGCTGGTCAAGACGATATCGAGGCAGGAATGATCGCGGGAATGCGTCAAAACGGTCTGCAACAGGAGCGCATGGACGACGCTTGCCAGCGCCACATGATGGTTGTTGGCAAATTCCAGCCGGAGAGCGGCTGTGCGCTGCGCCGTCAGGTCTTCGACAAGCGTTGCGGAATGCACGAGGGTAGGGGAGGCAGGAGCCTGCGGTGTCGCACCTGCGTTTTCGCTGGTAGCATTATCGCCATTGCCTTCGGACTGATCAGCATCGCTGTCACGGTCCTGGGGCCGCACATAGCCACGATAGACGATGGGGCTGCCTGCATAGTCTAGCGATATGATAGCACCCGCCCATGCCAGATCGTCGGCGGAATAGCTCTCGCGGTCGAGTTCTCCCGTGCGGGCTGCGATTTCGGCAATGCGCGCCTCAGTGACTCCATCGCCATCACCGCTCTCAACCACTGCTTCCAGTTCATCATGCTCTTCCTGTAGCCGCGCCAGTTCCGCCTCTTCGGCTTCCGTCTTCTCCACCTGTTCGGGGTAGACACGGCCAAAACCGTTCAGATCACGCCAGTCGATTTCCGGGCGAATGTCCACCCATGCCCATCCCTCGGCGCGCAGATCGGCGGCAAGCGTTTCCAGCTTCTCGGCGGCAAGGCGTTCGACAAGGGCGACATCAAGCGCATAACCTTGGGCGCGCTCGTCAAAGAGATCGCGCTTCACCTCGCCGCCTGCCTGTTCATAGGCTTCCATGCCGCCGATCAGGCGAATGCGCTTGTCGGAGGCGGCAATGGCGTCACGGCGCAGCGCAGCCTTGATGGTGTAGCTGTTGCGGTTCCATGATGGAATGCTTTCCCATACCCGCAGCTGCTCGTCATGGTCATCACTGATTGTGAAGGCTGACAGCTGCTCCAAACTCATCTCCTCATGGCGATAGAGTTCCAAAAGGGCAGGGGAGACCCGCGCCAAGGCCAGACGGCGCCTGACGATGGTTTCGGTGGTTGCGAAGCGGGCGGCGATATCGATGACGGAAGCGCCTTCGTCTGCCAGCACCTTGAAGGCTTCGTATTGATCGGCCGGATGCATGTCCTCGCGCATGACGTTCTCGGCAAGGCTAATGCCGGTGGCGTCGGCCTCATCCCGCAAGCGGGCATCCACGGCAAAATCCTTGGCAATCTCGCCTGCCTCGGCCAGAAGCGTAAGGGCTAGGCGGCGACGTTCTCCAGCGATGACGAAGAAACGGCCGCGCTTGTCGGCCTTGCGCACGACGATGTTCTGCAACAGGCGGAAACCGTCCGCACGGATATTGGCGGCGAGTTCCTCGATACCCTCCTTGCGATAGGTCTTGCGGACGTTCTTGGGATCGGGGTCGAGTTTGTCGAGTGCGATGGTGATGATGTTGGACTGTGTGTTCTGATTGGTCATGGCAAAGGCTCCCAAAGCAACGGGTTCAGGCAAAGGCAGCGGCGATGATGATCGCAGCGCTCACAAAGGCAGTCAGGCTGAAAGCTTCACAGACAAGTTTCATGGTGGTGTCTCCAACGGTTCCCGATATCCGAGAGCAAGCCCCGCAGTGGGCGAAGCCTTTTGCCACCGTTCCGGTGGATGTGCTCTCACATCCTCCGGAACGAAGGGGAAAGGGCGAAGCCCGCTCCCCGTTGGTCTGTCGGGCTAGTCATGGGTCCGGACGGCTGAAAAACGGAAGGTTCGGCGCGCAAGCGTTGAAAGCCGTTTTTCTGACGGCCGGACAGGCGAAGCCTGCTTGCCCATTGGCGAGACCGGGAGACCATCGTAGAGCGGGGAAACGGACAGGAAGAAGGGCAGCAAGCGAAGCGGCTACACCGCGCGAAAGAGAGCGCCATGCGGCGATCACCGTGTCAGCGTAGCGTCAGGACAAGCGATCGTTACCGGTATCGGCGGAGACAGCCGCAGGCTGGCTTCGTGCCGAAGGCATAGAGCGCGGTCGCTGAAGGCGATGGGCACAACATCGTTCTGCCCAAAGCTTTCGTAAACGACGCTCCGCCCACCTTGCTTCCAAATTGGGATGGGCAGAGCGCCCAGCATGCTGTTTCGAAGCAGCATGTGCTGACACTTTGCGATGTGTGCGAGCGAAAGTTCTTTAACCTGAAGTCATACCCCTGGCTGTCATCAGAGTACCATTTTCGCGATCGCGTCAGAATGTTTGACCCGTAGGAACGAGAAAGAAACTGCCGCAGGGCAAAAAACGCCGATCGCATATTACTCAGGGTGATAATTAATTTGACACCCTGTCCGAGCCGTGGCATAACACTATGGTGATGGTAGCTCATACATACTGAACCCGTCCAATGTGTTGGGGCTTCGGCCCTGTGGAGGCCTCAAAAACCTCCGTCTCACTCCCATGTCTGGCGGGGGGCGCGCGCGTCCGCACCCGTCGGGCCCGGGTGCGGCATATTCGAGGTAAAACGTCGCTGTTCGTACCCCTTGTCTTACGGGCCCAGCATTCCGCTGGTGACAAGGAGACTACACATGAGCGAAATGAATCATCACCAGCGGCGGCGCCGGCTTAATTGGGTTTTGGTCTTTAAGATCATCACCTTTTTGGGCCAAATCATCGATTTCATCCTGAAATATTGGGATGGAGACGAATAGCGGCGACCTCGGAAAAGCCCTCTTTGGAGTTAAGAACATGAGTAAAATAAAGAGGCCGATGATAAACGACGCCTTGCGTTTGTTGCGGCTCTACTTGGGCTTGTCACAAAAAGAGTTGGCTGCGGAACTTGAGATTTCCCAGTCGATGGTCTCTGAAATTGAGAACGGCGGTAAGTCTGTTTCGATGGAAGTCCTTGAGCGCTATAGCTCGAAGCTGGACGTACGAATGTCTCAACTCCTTTTTTTCGCGGAAGAGCTGGATGGGGAGCCTGTAAAAACCAAAGGAAAGCTGATCGTTGCCAGTCGCGTTTTGCAGCTGCTGGAAAAGCTCTCCCCTAAGGAGATCCATCATGCGACCTAGAAAATCGCGTGTGAGGTTTGAGCGATATGAAATCGCACGTTCTCCTTTCGCACAGAAACCCACACAACGCGATGTCGCCAAGCTGCTTGGCGAGACCCGCGATGGCTTGAGGCGTCTGATCGACGATAAAGAAGATTTCATCGTTCGGCGTGAAGCTATCATCGGGAAGAAGCAGAAGAAAAGAGATTTGCGCTATCCGGTCCGCCGGCTGAGGGCTGTTCATGAACGGCTCAAGTTTCACCTCAACAAAGTAAAACTGCCGAGTTATCTCTTCAGCCCGCGCAAGAACCGCAGCCAGAGAGACAATGCTGCCCTTCATCTTGACCAAGATGAGTACCTAATGCTCGATCTGAAGCAGTTTTACCCATCGACCACGTCACAGATGGTTTGGAACTGGTTCCGAGACGAACTGGGAATGTATGATGACGTGGCCGGAATGCTCACGCATCTCACAACGATTGATGGTGCGGTTTCGTTTGGATCACCCCTGACGCCAGTCCTATGCGCTTTGATTCATCGCCCGATGTTCGATCGCATCGCGGAGATTTGTGACAGACACGACTTGCGTTACTCACTTTGGGTTGATGACCTCACCATCTCCGGCAGGCAAATCACGGGCGAGGTCGTTGAAAGCATCCGAACGGTCATCCAAGACGCTGGGTTGAAAAGCCATAAGATCAAGATCTTAAAAGGCAGAGCACCGGTTTTCATAACTGGCGTAGGTGTGGTCGGAAGCAATCTTGTCGCGCCTCACGCCGTCCATCTCCGGGTCGGAGCCGCTTGGGCCGAATATGAGTGTGCCGAGACGTTGGATGAGCGCGACAACTGCACGCAGGCGCTTTTAAGCCTCCTGGGTACCATAAGGCACATCGTCGGCGCGAAAAGCGAGGCAGGCCAGAAGGCTGCGAACCAAATGAACACCCTCCGTCAAAAGCTTGCAAAACATCGTGCTCACGCCGCCGCTGCAAACGCCTCAAAAAGGAAGGTGGCTAGAGAGATTTCTGTGCAGGCTGCTGACGCTCCTTGGTAACAAGGAGCTCACCATCTTGAGAACATCAAATTCGAATGTGGTCTGCAGGCGGCACTTTATTCTCTATCTAACATCCACTCGATACACACCGGCATTGTCCTGGACGGGCCGCACGCCCTTGAACGAGGCGTGCCTAAGCTTTCCGTCATGGGTCCAGCCACGATAGTGTATTTCGACTATAATGGTTGGCTCGGCCCAGACGACATTGTTGCGTGCGCCGTCGTAGGCCAGGGGAGGGCGCTTTCGTTTCAGCCGGTCAAGGGTTGAGCGCAGCTTGACGGCCTGCGCCTCGCTGAAACCTGTCCCGACTGATCCGACATAGACGATCTCGTCACCCTGATAGGCCGCAAGAAGAAGCGCGCCAACGCCACCAAGGCCGCTTGAGGATGAATCATAGCCGACGATGAAAAAGCTGTCGCTCTGAACGCATTTGGTCTTCAGCCAGTCGCCCGTGCGTCCGGAGCGATAGGGGCTGTCCCGATGCTTGGCGATGATGCCCTCGAGACCGAGTTCACAGGCATGTGCAAGCAACTGCTCGCCATCCGCGTCAATGGTTTCGGAAAACAGGATGTCCGGCACGCCAGCGCAGATCAGATCATGCAGCATATGCCGGCGCGATGACAGTTCCACCGATGTCAGGTCGTGACCATCGAAGTAGAGAAGGTCGAAGGCCACCAAAACAGCGTCGGAGGAAACGGCTTTTCCGGATCGACCACCGAGCGACTTCTGCAGGAGGCTGAAGTCGGAGCGGCCTTCGGCGTCCATCACGACGGCTTCGCCATCGATGATGGCGCTCGCTACCGGCAATTTGAGCGCAGCGACTGCGATGGTGGGAAAGCGATGGGTCCAGTCGTGGCCGCCGCGGGTGAGGATCCGGACTTTGCCAAGTTCGATGTGAACAGCAATCCGATAACCGTCCCATTTCACCTCGAACAACCAATCATCGCCTTTGGGCGGCGTTGCTTTCAGGAGCGCCAGACATGGTTCGATGCGATCTGGCATCGGATCGAGGAGGAGATTTGGCTGCGCTGGATCGCGCCGGCGCCTTGGGCGTGAGCGAAGCGGTTCGTCATGCCTCAAAAGAGGCTTGGAGGCCTTGGGCTTCTTCATGCGATGCAGTGAAGCACAGAGGTGTTACGAATAGATTTCCACGAGACGATCAGTATCCGCGAAAAAAACAGGGGAGCTTAGTTCGCTGATTCGAATAGGGAATCGCAAAACTCGTTGATCTTCGCGCAGGCCACCCCTGTTTCACCCGCTTGACTCCATGCATTAACAAGAACAAATATAGAACATCCAAGCTTGACGCGGCACGATGCCGACGTGCCATAACCTACAACGCGACCTGAAAGGGGGCCGTGAACGATGACTGCTGCCCGCGACAGGGTGATCGCCGATCTACGCGAGCGGGTTTCTTCATTGACGGCTGTCTCTCCGAGAAAGGCGAGCTGTCTCGCCTTTGGAGTGCCGGCCATCGACGCCGCTCTTCCAGGCGGTGGCCTGTCCTTCGGCGCACTCCATGAATTTGCGGGAGGCGGAGCTGGCACTGTGGACGGTGCGGCGGCCGCTCTTTTCGCAGCCGGGATCGCTGCCCGCACAAAAGGACCTATCGTGTGGTGCCTGACTCGCCAGGATCTGTTTTTTCCGGCTCTGGCTCAGGCGGGTCTCCATCCTGATCGGGTGATTTTCGTGGAGTCCGACAAGGAGGAGGATGTGCTGGCGAACATGGAAGAGGGGTTATCTTTCGGTGGTTTGGGTGCAGTCGTTGGTGAGCTCGTCAGATTGCCGATGGTCGCTTCCCGTCGCTTGCAGCTGGCGGCCGAGCGAACGGGAACCATGGCGCTTGCTGTCCGGCGATGGCGACGGCAGACGGAGGCCAATGATTTTGGCCAGCCGACAGCCTCGACCACCAGATGGCGAGTGAGCGTCATGCCATCGGAAGAACTGCCAGTGCCAGGTGTGGGGCGACCCCAGTGGTTTCTGGAATTGATGCGCGTGAAAGCGGGTGAGTGTGCTGAGATTCTCGTGAGGGCGTGCGATGACAAGGGTCGTCTCGATCTATCTACCGGATCTGCCGACGGATCGCATTCGTCGCGCCGATCCGTCCATTCCGCCTGAGCAGGCAATCGCCGTGATCGCCAAAAGCGGATCGAAACGGTGGGTGTCGGCGGCCGACCCGGCTGCCCGAAAGGCAGGCGTCCATGTCGGCATGCCAGCAGCCAAGGCACAATCACTGTTTCGTGGCCTCATGCTGGTTGATGCAGATCCTCAAGCCGACGCCGCGGCACTGGAGCGGATCACGCTCTGGGCGCTGACGATCTACTCGCCGATCGTCGCTATCGATGGGATCGATGGCATCGTCATGTATACGGAAGGCGCCGACCATCTGCAGGGTGGCGAGCTGCCGATGGTCACGAAAATCGCCAACCAGTTTCTGGCGAGGAAGCTGACGGCACGGGTTGCTGTCGCCGACAGCTGGGGCGCGGCGCATGCCTGTGCTCGTGCGATCCGTCGAGAGACGATCGTCGTACCAGCCGGCGAGACAGTCCGGGCCGTCGAGAAACTGCCGATTTCGCTTCTGCGCCTGCCAACAAAGATCACCAATGATCTGCGCGTTCTCGGCTTCCAGACCATTGGCGAGCTTGCCAACACGCCACGGGCGCCGATCACATTGCGTTTCGGGCCGGAAGTGGGCCGCCGTCTCGACCAGATGCTCTGTCGTATCGCCGAGCCGATCGAGCCGATCCGCACGCCTGAGCTGGTCGAAGTCTCCAAAGCTTTCGCTGAACCGATCGGGGCCGCCGAGACCATCAACAAATACATCGGGCGCCTCGTAGTCCAACTGGTCGAAGAGCTTCAGAAGCGCGGCCTTGGCGTCCGCCGTGCCGACCTCATCGTCGAGAAGGTCGACGGCACGAGGCAGGCGATCCGTGCCGGAACCGCCAAGCCTGCCCGCGATGTTGCCTGGCTGACGAAACTGTTTCGCGATCGGACGGAAAAGATAGAGCCGGGTTTCGGGATCGAAAAGTTAATCCTGGTCGCCGTCATGGCTGAGCCATTGGAGGAGGCGCAGAAAGTCTCTGCTCTGGTCGAGGATGACGTCACCGATGTGACGCCCTTAATCGACATCTATGGCAACCGTGGCCAAAGGGTTTACCGCGTCGCACCGGTGGCCTCTGATGTGCCGGAGCGCTCGGTCCAGCGTATCAGCCCCGTTGCAGAGCCGGTCGCTGTTGCATGGGTCAGCCATTGGCGCCGGCCAACCCGGCTCCTGTTACACCCGGAACCGATCGAGGCGATTGCGCTGATGCCAGACCGGCCACCAGTCTCGATTGTCTGGCGCGGAAAACGCCGTAAGGTGAAGCGTGCGGATGGCCCGGAGCGCATTTTCGGGGAGTGGTGGCAGCGCGACGCGGAGATGGAGGCGGTGCGCGATTACTTCGTCATAGAGGACGAATCCGGTGAGCGCCTGTGGGTGTTTCGCTCTGGCGATGGTGTCGATCCTGAGACCGGATCCCATCGCTGGTTCTGCCACGGGATCTTCGCATGAGCTACGCCGAACTCCAGGTCACGACCCACTTCAGTTTCCTGCGCGGCGCCGCGTCTGCACAGGAACTGTTCGAGACGGCGAAACAGCTCGGTATCGAGGCAATTGGCGTCGTCGACCGCAATTCGCTGGCCGGGATTGTGCGGGCGCTGGAGGCTTCGCGCGCCACCGGTTTGCGCTTGGTCGTCGGCTGTCGCCTCGATCTCGCCGACGGCATTTCGCTGCTGGTCTATCCGATGGATCGTGCTGCCTATTCGCGCCTGACCCGGCTCATCACGCTGGGAAAGGCACGCGGCGGCAAGGACAATTGCATCCTGCATTGGGACGATATCGTCGCCTACTCGGAAGGCATGATCGGCATTTTGGTGCCGGATTTGCCCGACGCCACCTGCGCCGCGCAGCTGCGTAGAATGGCTGAAGCGTTTGGCGATCGCGCCTACGTTTCGCTCTGCCTTCGTCGGCGCCAGAATGACCAGATGCGCTTGTTTGAGATTTCCAATCTCGCAGCGCGCTTCAAGGTCAAGACGGTCGTCACCAATGACGTGCTGTTTCATGAGCCAGGCCGTCGGCAGCTGCAGGACATCGTCACCTGCATCCGTCACAACACGACGATCGACGATGTCGGCTTCGAGCGCGAGCGCCACGCAGATCGGTTCCTGAAGCCACCCGAGGAGATGGAGCGCCTCTTCCCGCGCTATCCGGAAGCATTGGCGCGAACGATGGAAATTGTGCGGCGCTGCAAGTTTAGTCTCGAGGAACTGACCTACCAGTATCCGGAGGAGGCGATCGTGCCGGGCAAGGATGCTCAAGCCTCGCTGGAGCATTATGTGTGGGAGTGCGTGCCGGATCGTTACCCGGAAGGCCTACCGCCGGAGGTCTTCAAAACCGTGCGGCACGAGCTTGATCTCATTCGCACCATGAAATACGCACCATACTTCCTGACGGTGTTTTCGATCGTGCGCTTTGCCAGAAGCCAGGGCATTCTTTGCCAGGGCAGGGGATCGGCAGCCAACTCCGCCGTCTGCTATATCCTCGGCATCACATCGATCGACCCATCGACCAATGATCTGCTGTTCGAGCGTTTCGTCAGCCAGGAGCGGGACGAGCCGCCGGACATCGATGTCGACTTCGAGCATGAACGGCGTGAAGAGGTCATCCAATGGATCTACAGGACCTATACCAAAGACAAGGCGGCACTTTGCGCGACCGTCACCCGCTACCGGGCCAAGGGCGCGATCCGCGACGTCGGCAAGGCGCTTGGCCTGCCGGAGGACGTCATCAAGGCGCTATCATCCGGCATGTGGTCCTGGTCGGAAGAAGTGCCCGACCGGAACATCCGCGAGCTCAATCTCAATCCCGACGACCGCCGTCTGGCGCTCACCCTGCAGCTGGCACAGCAGCTGATGGGCGCCCCACGCCATCTCGGTCAGCACCCAGGAGGCTTTGTCCTTACCCATGACCGGCTGGACGATCTCGTGCCGATCGAGCCGGCGACGATGAAGGACCGCCAGATCATCGAATGGGACAAGGACGATGTCGAGGCGTTGAAGTTCATGAAGGTGGATGTGCTCGCACTCGGCATGCTCACCTGCATGGCAAAGGCCTTTGATCTGATCCGCGAGCATAAGGGTGAAGATCTCGATCTCTCCAAGATCGAGCAGGAGGATGCGGCGACCTATGCGATGATCCGCAAGGCGGACACGCTCGGCACGTTTCAGATCGAGAGCCGGGCACAGATGGCGATGCTGCCGCGACTGAAGCCGCGGACGTTCTACGACCTCGTGGTGCAGGTAGCGATCGTCCGGCCCGGCCCGATCCAGGGTGACATGGTCCATCCGTATCTTCGCCGGCGTGAGGGCAAGGAGCCAGTGGAGTATCCCACGCCAGAGCTGGAGGCCGTGCTTGGCAAGACGCTGGGCGTGCCGCTGTTTCAGGAAAGCGCCATGCGCGTCGCTATGGTCTGCGCCGGATTTACCGGCGGTGAGGCCGATCAATTGCGCAAGTCGATGGCGACCTTCAAGTTCACCGGCGGGGTCTCGCGTTTCAAGGACAAGCTTGTCTCCGGCATGGTCAAGAACGGTTACTCAGCCGATTTCGCCGAAAAGACGTTTTCGCAGCTGGAAGGCTTTGGCTCCTACGGCTTTCCGGAGAGCCATGCGGCGTCCTTTGCGCTGATCGCCTACGCTTCGAACTACATCAAGTGCCATTACCCCGATGTCTTTTGCTCCGCTCTTCTGAACAGCCAACCGATGGGTTTTTATGCGCCAGCGCAGATCGTCGGTGATGCGATCAAGCATGGGGTCGAGGTGAGGCCGGTCTGTGTCAACCGTTCGCGCTGGGACTGCACCTTGGAAAAGATCGGCAACACTGACCGTCATGCGGTCCGCCTCGGCTTTCGGCAGGTGAGGGGATTGGCGGTTGCCGATGCGGCCCGGATTGTGGCGGCGCGAATGAACAGCACGTTTGTGTCGGTCGATGACATGTGGCGGCGCTCCAACGTGCCGACCGAAGCGCTCGTCCAGCTCGCAGAGGCCGATGCGTTTCTGCAGTCACTCAAGCTCGAACGGCGTGACGCGCTGTGGGCGATCAAGGCGCTGCGCGACGAACCCTTGCCTTTGTTTGTCGCCGCGGCTGAGCGCGAAATGGTAGCGATTGCCGAGCAGCAGGAGCCGGACGTCGCGCTTCGGCAGATGACCCAAGGCCACAACGTCATTGAGGACTACAGCCATACCGGACTGACCCTGAGACAGCATCCGGTCGCCTTCCTGCGCAAGGATCTCTCGGAGCGCAACATCATCACCTGTACCGAGGCGATGAATTCGCGGGATGGCCGATGGGTCTACACCGCCGGACTCGTGCTGGTGCGGCAGAAGCCGGGATCCGCCAAAGGCGTCATGTTCATTACCGTTGAAGACGAAACCGGGCCAGCCAACATCGTCGTCTGGCCGTCGCTGTTCGAGAAGCGCCGGCGGATCGTGCTCGGGTCCTCTATGATGGCGATCAACGGACGCATCCAGCGGGAAGGGGAGGTCGTCCATCTCGTCGCCCAGCAACTCTTCGATCTGTCAGGCGACCTGGTTGGCCTTGCCGATCGGGAGGTTGAGTTCAGGCTGCCGACCGGGAGAGGCGATGAATTTGCCCATGGTGGCGGCGGGCCGGATTCACGGGATCGGCCGAAGCCCGTTGTCCCGCGGGATATGTTCACTCCCGATCTTCATATCGATACGCTGAAGGTGAAGAGCCAGAATTTCCAGTGACTCTTAGCCTCTCCACCGGCCAGTTGGTTAGGGATGGTTCAGCAACTATGACCCACCACCAATGTACTGGTCGATAAAAGTCATATGAAGCGCACAGAAATTCCATCTTGACGGGAGAGAGATTTGCACGATCTACGACCAGTGGTTGACTCACATGTCATCCGATGCGAAAGCTCAGAGTGTCAGGGATGAGGGAAACATGCTGGTATATGCAAATACATTCGACTTGAATCCAGTCGCAGGCCGTCAGGCAATTATCAATTTGATTGCTGGATGGGTTTCATTCACCCGCGGAGTTTCCGTAGACGCTGATCGACTAGCTTCAGGCATCTTTGATTTCAAAATGCCCAATAAGGCTACTCTTTCTTCCCGCGCAACTGTACTACAGGGAGGTCAACCTCATTTCCCATATTTTTTCTGTGCGAGGCTTTCGCACGGTCAAGATGATGTGCCTGGCCGCAAATGGATAACGGAGATCGGACTTCGGCAACAAGCAGACGGAGATGTGATCACTTGTTCGATCGTGCTTGAAACGAGCGAGGTCAGCGCACGGGTGAATGCCCCAATACAGGTGACACGCCCCCGAATTGTCGAAACCCTCATAGACAACTGCCGCCCTGTGGGAAACACTGTAGGACTGAACGTCCTGCCACTTACCAACGACAATGCCAGGGCATTCGCACACAGCGTTGAACACACCTCCCGTCGCGATCCAATAATTTTGATAAGCGCCAATCGAGATGGGCGGTATCCAATAGATCCCGAACGCATGCGGTCTCTCGCCGTCGGCTTGGCGCAAACAGTCAAGATTGCCACCGAAACGGACACCTTCAAACTGCAAGAAATAGTCGGTCGTCGATACATCGCATTCGGCGGAGCAATCAATATCATCTTCCCGCCACGAAAGAACGGATTGGGCGCTTTTTGCAAAAGTGTTTTGCTCCGACCAGACCAGATCGAAGAACTTCGATCGACCGGTATGACCGTCGAGGCTGAAATTCTATCAACGATTACTCACTTAACGAACGTCCCAAACTCATGGCGACACACCTCGATCGATACAGTTTCACAGGCGATCCTACGGATGCGCCTAGAAAAGGCCGTATCTGAGATCGGCGCCACAGACGATGTGAAAGTATATGAGGGTCTTCTTCAGGAGGCCTCGGATAACATCAACAAAACCAACGAGAAATTGGCAACATTGCAGGAGCAATTGACCGCCGTTACAGAGGAGCGCGATTTCGCAGAGGCCGAAGCCGGAAGTTTGAAGTATGCCCTGAGCGGCGTCCAGTCTCGCGCGATTGACCTTCCAGAGCAGGTAGCAGAGGCGTTTTCAGCCCTACGTACTGCTATTGAAGGTGTGCTAAGTGGAAACCCAACGTTGGAGCAGGCTCTTCGAGTCGTGAGCAGCCTTTATTCTGATCGCCTGATAATACTCGATACAGCGCTAAACTCCGCTCGCGAGTCAGATCGTGGTTCGTTTCGTCATGGCGAAACCGCTTTCAAACTGATGCAATCGTTGGGAGCGGAATACTGGGAAGCGCTTGCAAGTGGAAAACCAGATCAAACTGCCCGTGGCGTTTTCGGAAGCTCTTACGCCGCTAAGGAAGCCGGGCTCAGCAAGGACGGAAAAAAAGCAAGGACGTTTAGATATCTCAACGAAGATATTTTTATGGAGAAACATCTCAAAATTGGAATAAAGGACAGCTTTGCGGAGACCCTGCGAGTGCACTTTGAGTGGTTACCGGAGGAGCAGAAGATTGTTGTTGGTCACTGTGGCAAGCACATAGATTTCTAGTTTCGTCATCGGCTGTAGATGAGCGACAAATAATAAATAACCCTGACTTTCCTTTTCACCGAACTTCAGGATTTTAATGACGTCAATCACCTTCGAGCGGCGCACACTGGATCAAAGTCAATGGAATACTCAGCAAGGCGACCATGAGCTTACTCGACGACATCATCAAAGCCATAACCGAGACTGATGAAAAGACCTCATCGATTCTGCGGAAATGCTTAGTGCTCTCCTACAGGCTTAGGAATGACAGCCTGAAATCGTGGGTGTCCAACGAACTGAACGGATACGATTACGACGATCCCGAAATGCCGGAGTACCGGAAAATCGGTGCGCCGGCGAAAGGGATTTTTCTGGGTTCATTTGGACGGCAGATCAATGACCAGCCCATCGCCTCGGGGGTCATGAAAGAAGAGCATAGGCACTGGGCTGAAAGCGCCAAGCTCTCACAGCCGATTGCCGCCTACGAAGACGTCAAGGGCAAAGACACCAGGGTGATTCCTTGGCCCGCAAATCTTGTGGTATTCTATCAAAACAAATTCTTTGATGGTGACATGGCGCTTAATCGTGCCTGGCAGGAAATACCAGGTACAGTGATGGTCGCCATCGTTGATACCGTTCGCACGCGCCTATTGACATTCGTTCTTGAACTCAAGGAGCAAACAGTCGAGGAAGAGATTGAGATCGAAAAGCTCCCGCCATCCACGGTGCAAACGCTGGTCCAAATGACAGTCATTGGCGGCACAAACGTTTTCGGAAATGTGGAGCAGTTTGCCGCTACAACTGTCCAGGTCGGCGACGCCGAGAGCCTTAAGGGAACTCTGGCCGCTATGGGCGTTGGTCACGAAGAGTTGGCCATACTCGAAGCGGACATCGAAGCCGATCAAGCCGAGGAGTCTAAAACCCTCGGGAAGCGAACGCTGAATTGGATCGGCCGCAACGCCAAGGCCGCTGGTAAGGGCGCAGTGAAGATCAGCGGGGACGTAGCCACCGCCGTCATGACCGAGGCCATCAAAAGGTACATGGGACTCTGATGGGAAACCGTGTTTACATCGACGACAGCGGCAAGCCTGACCACTCCCCGGTGCTGGTGCTTGCAGGTTATCTGGCGAGTGATGATCGTTGGAAAGCTTTCGATCTGGAATGGCGAGAGATCCTGAAACGCTTCGGCACACCAACTTTCCACGCTACAGAGGTCTGGCGCCTTGGATATCGGACAAAAATCCGATCGCGGTCGGCACAGACGGTTCTGCTCGTCAGCTTGATAGAATGTATAAACAGGCATCTAGAGCACCTGTTCGTGGTCTCGATCCCTTTCGCGAGCCACGCCCACTGGTTCGGCACAAACGAACTCACCGATCCGGAGTTGCGAATTTATGCGAGCGCCTTCTACAGTCTGATGACACTAATCCATCAGCACGCCTACAATTACCGATTCGATGTACCCCTGCAGGTGGTATTCGATGAGCAAGGCGGCGAAAACACCGAAATAATCTTGCGCGGCATTGACCACTTCCGTGGACTGAGCGCTCAAGGTTTCCCAGGCCTCCCGGTGAACTTGCCCCTGTTTATGTCGGATGACGACGTACCCGGCCTTCAGGCGGCGGATTTGATTGCATGGTTGGCGCGCAAGGATGGCGTGAATGCTTATGATCAAACCGAACGAGCGAACCTGCCTGAAGCGGTTCTGCTCGACCGAGCGCTGTTGATGCCCAAGACGATGAAGATTTGGCAGGAAGCGGACGTAAAGGCGGCCTCCGATAACTTACTTACTCTCATTAAGCGGCACGTTAGCGAAGCCTGATGACGCTCACTTCTCCTTGTCGCGCTATTGTAATAGCTGGATGCTTGCTGAACCGATTTATGACGCGACTGCTCCATCGCCTCTGGCAGCGGAATACCGCGATTAGCGGCCCTCGGTGAGGCGAATGGGCTCAGTCGGGCCGAAGCTGCGATTTTGGCCAACTCGAGCACGTTGTGGAACATGGATTGCGATTGACCTAGAAGCAGCTGCTGTGTCGATCGGTCGTTCGGAATTGTTGACAGCTCGCCATCGAGCAAGGTCCCCAGTTTGCGAGACCGGGTGGGATTCTGCTCAAACCACAGGGTGCAACATCTCGACTTCAGTCCATTAGTGGAAAATCTCGTCAGATGGAGAGTTCTGGATCGGCGGACGCAAGCCGCGTTCGCAAAAATGACTGTACGATCCGACCCGTCTTGATCATCTGTCCCAGATCCTGAGGGATAGTTGGATAAATTTCATGCCTTTCTTCGCCGGGATCATGATCAAAAATGGGAGTGAAAATTCCGATGTGCTCGCGCTCCCTTTGCAACCCTTTCATCTTCTCAAAATTCCCTGCGTGCAAAGCTTCAGAAATAAGTTGGTCTTGCACTTTGACAGCATTCAAGGCTACCGGATCGTATACGGCGAGCGGGACATAAAGCGGCATTCGGTGTGCTGCCGGGTTGCGTCGTTTCTTGACATCGCTTTCCCATGTCGAAAACTGCTTCAACTTTGCCGCAACGCCGGATAGCGCTGGGTCAGCGGCGAAGGCTGGTTTAAAGAGGCCAATGGAAGCTGGCTTAGCGTCCCGCGTATCTGCGCTCGCCGCCTGATGAACAACGGTCCAAGCGTAATTGTCGAGTAATCCGAGAATATTGATGTAGATTGCATTGAGGTCGCGGCAAACCTCGTCAGCCTGTTCCATCGTCAGGGGGGCTGTTCGGTTCGGCATAATGATTGTTTGGAGATTGCGGAACGCTGCGATCATCATTCTCAATCGACGGAGTACGCCGAACCGCATGAAGTATTCAGCGGTTTGGGTGAAGCCGCCGATTTCGATTAGGACCGCTGCATCGCCTAAAAGCTGGTTCAACGCGCTGCTTACCCCATAGATGTGGTTTTCTCGCGCCAGGCAGTCAAAGTAAGCGTCGTTCTCGGCATTCTTGCCCCTCACGAATAGCTGTTCGGCTTGGGCCGCATGAACGGCAAAATCTACCTCCCTAAATCCAAATTCGTCATCGAAAGCCATTCGTTCCATTCTCCAGAGACGGTGACCGGCTGAAATACGTATGCCGGCAGTTGCCGGAAATCTGCGCCGTTCGTTGAAACGGAGATATCGTCGCTAGAGCTCCCGAAAACCAGCGAGCTCAGGTTTGAAGAGGTGAGCCACGAAGGTCGCCCAGCTGCGCGATGATTTCTATATTCGGATCAAGTGAAAGGCGCCCGGGATTTGAACCAGGAACGCCGTCTGGAACAGGCACGTTGAAGTACGCATAATATTTCTTCCAAAACTCCAGAATCTCTCCGGTCACGGGATCGCGAAAGCTCATTGGATATTCAGGGAAGACTGGTTGGTTTGCGTTAGCGAACGTGAAGCTATCTACGATCAGCTCACTGCAATAAAATCCCTTATCATCGGGATAGTAGAGTGGGTCATATTGGATGCCGACACGACCGAGGCAAAAGTTGACTGCGTCAGGGATCAAATGGCTTAGCGGAGGAGAGACTCTACCGACCATTATCCGCGGGCGGCCCTGCTGATCCAGCGTTCGATTCAGGAAACTTTCCAGGTTCGTAGATCTAACCTTAGGGCTGATTGCCTCTAGAACATGCCACTCGCCGTCCCTCGAAAACACTATGCCGCAGTGGTTTACTTCAGCGTTCTTGAACCCGGGAGTGACGCCGTTGATTGCGTCGCATACCGCGCCACATCCGATATCTTGAAATAGGATGTCGCCAAATTGGAATATGGGCATTCTACCCCCACAGACTGAATTACTTTTTGTAGGTTACAAGTTGATGGTTAGGCTGCCTAGCCGCCGCTCCATTTCACACATAAATAATGATACCGTTCCGAGGATTTTTTCCGATTTCGTCCGCTTCTGCAGGGTCTAACGCCGAGCTTAGCGCAAGAGAAGGATGGCTGCGAGGCAGCACTTCCCGCCCTTTGACATAGATCGCCGCTGGCTACGTGGCGGACTTGCATCGACAAAATCATTAGTCAGCTGCTTTATCGGCAACTGGGAATTCGAAGCTGATCACATCAAGGCTCGGTCCCATAACCCGCGTAGGCAAGTTTCTGACAATCTCGTGACCTCGATGATGACCTTTAACTAGAACCACTTTGCCACTGCGGTAATGTCGCTCGTGCTCGGTAACCCAGTGACGCACTGGCCCGTCGCGCGTCTCCGCCGAGTTTCGATGGAATTCGAGTCTGGCAGCCCTCTCCGCCATATGCGCAGCCGCCTGCGGTCCGATCCGAATCGTGAGGTGAGACTTTTGGGTGGCCAGAATCCAGGACTTGCCGAACTTGCGGGCGGTTCTGACCTCCTTCGGGGTGAAAGTCACGGTCTCGGACGGAATGATTCCCCCCAGGTCAGGGGAATCAAGCATCGCGAAGAGGGCGTAGGGGATGAACAGATCGTACCCCGTTTCGACCGTTTGTACGATGCGCATCCCATTAATATCTTCCGACGAGACGCCCGTTCGCATGTGAAATTCGACCATCGACTGGTTTAGTTCGACCTCGATGTTGTCATAGTCATATGTACCAGACACGCTTCGTTTAACCACCAGAGTGCAGAGAGGGTCAACGAAGCCTTTCTCAAGCCGTTTATGAAACATTGTAACACGCAAATGGTCTTCATTCCGGCCATCAAGCAGGTAACCGCGCAGCCCTTTGCCGAAAGGCTTTTTGTCAAACCTTGTGCCAGAAGAAGCACGCTCAAATCTAGCCGCGCCCAAAGCCCGATCATCAAATTCCACCCAAGTAACGGGGGAAGGGAGATTAACCTCGCCAAGAATGGCCAGAGCAGGAACACCTTCGTCTACGTTTTCTGTGATGGCCTCATGTAGCGTATCCGCGTAGGCGGCGGCCAAGTGATCAAGAAGATAGACCTTAGCCTGCTGCAACGCGCTGAGGGCGTAGTCCCTAAAGTGTGTCAGGTGTTCAGACGGTGCAAAGCGCCGAACCACATCCTCTACAGGAGTTGATTTTCCTGAAAGAGATGTTCCGTATTGAGAAATCAGATACTTATAGAGCACGTTGCTGCACCTTCCGGCTTTCACCTTTGGTCGACAAACCCTCAAACGTCCTGCCCCTAACTAACACGAGAAAAACCGATAGGTCTCAGTTCAACTGCGCTCAGATTAAAACCGTGCTGCATCAACACGACAAATGATTTACGCAAAGCTCGTCGCTCCCCTTCTTTCTTCTGATTCCTCGCGCCGCCTTTCAACTCTGATCCATTCCTCAAATTTCGATGTGTGAAAATCGACAGCGGTGGCAATCTCTAGGTCAGTGCCGTCGCTCATCCTCTTTAATAAGCGTAACCCGCCCCCTGCCGGAACTGACCCCTCACAACTGTTTAGAAAAGATCGTCGAAGCGGCTTTTAGTTGGTAGCTCGTAAACGCCGCCGCCTCTCGACTTATAATCTTGATTGATGGCAACGATGCCATCGCGCATGAACGTTAGCGCCTCTTTGCAAAGATCGAGAAAATCGTCCCCAGGCATCTCATTGATTTTCGAATTCTTGACTGTCACATGGGCCTTCGACCGCGGATGCTCAGTATCGTTCGAAATATCCCACTCCCATTCTACATAGGGCTCGGTGACGATTTCACCATGATGCGTGGCGGTATTTCTAGCAGTACCGAAGAAGCTGGAGATGGCAGCTCTGTTTGCAGCTCTCCAATCCTTCACGGCGCCGGCCAGCTTTGTGTCCGGCACATTTTGCGTACGCTTGGCCAGCTCTTCATTGATAGCATAGAATGCGTTGAAGAGGCCGATTGCGTGGTACCACAGCGGGCCCGGGTGGTTCACCTGCTTGCGGGCAGCAAGCACAGCATTGACCGCATAATCGGCCTTTGCGTGAATCTCAGACAGCTTATTTAGCATTTTACCTCAGTAGTCGTCGCGATCGCCGTTCCTATGACACAGAAATACATCCTGTGCAGCTTGGAGCGAGGAGACAATCATAGAGCAGGCTTAAAAGCCCGTAGGCTGTGAACGGAGATATCTTGTCGTGAACCAAAGGGTACATGATGACGACGGCAGACCCTTGAGCATCTCCGTCATGTCGATGAGTTTCAATCCTGACACAGGCGGAACATCTCCTGGGGCAGCCTAATGACACAGCCGTTTGAGCGACCAACATCAGCCATTGTGTATCACGTAACACACAAGACAAAAAGCATAATGGATAAGAGGATAGCAGCCGAGTGTGCCTGACATCGGTGGTTGCATGAGCCTGATCTGCAGCTTTAGGCCCGTTCTTAAAGTAGCCTTGCCGCGCGTCCGCTTCGCCTTGTCGCGCTGTTGTAGTAGCTCGAGGCCTGCTGCACGGATCTATGACGTGACTGCTCCATGGCTTCGGGAAGTGGTATGCCGCGATTGGCCGCCTCCGTCAGATATCCGGACCTCAGTCCATGCGCGGAAAACTCTGCTGGGTCGAGACCGGCAAGCGCTGCACGTTGTTTTACGACATCGTTGACCGATTTCGGATCAAGAGGGCGAGGAGAAAGGTTTCCCCAACGATCGATTTTGCGAAAGATCGATCCTGATCTGATGCTGGCTGCCTCCATCCAGGCGTTGAGCGCCTCGACCGGACGACCGGTGAGATAGACGATCTCATCATGATCGGCGCCCGACGTTTTGGTCCGTCCAAGGTGGATCGACAGCGACGGGAGGGGAGGACCGTCAGGGCGCTCGATCGGAGGTTCGTCTGTCAGTTGCTCTTTGCGTAGCCCGGCAATTTCACTGCGTCTGCGGCCACCGGATGCGAATGCCACCATGAGGATAGCCCTGTCGCGGACGTCGCGCAGACTGTTCGTGCCGCACGAGCCGAGCAGCTTCGCCAACACATCGCCCGTCACGGCTTTTGCGCTCTTGCGCTTGCGTGGTCGCGGCGTTGCGCGAACGGCGAGGCGAATGGCTTGCTTCAGGGCAGGGGAGGTGAACTCGCCGGTAAAGCCGCGCCATTTTGTGAGCGTCGACCAGGACGCTAGACGCCGGCGCACGGTATCTGGCGCATGAGGGCCAAGTGACTTGAGAAAGCCCTGATCCCGCAGCAATCGATCAACATTTTTCGGCATGCCGTGGCCGGAATCTTCACGGCGGCGCTCCGGGTCCCACAGATGATGGGCAACGAATTTCAGGAGAAGCGCTTCCGGCGCGGGCCAGGGAAGACTGTTTCCAGTCGACGCCAGACACCACGCCTGCAGATAAGCCAAGTCCGAGGTCAGTGCGCGAAGCGTGTTTTCGCCCATGCCTTCATTGACCAGGTGCCGGAGTGTTTCGATGTCCTGATCGGTCAGAAGCTCGGCCAGTTCGTCACGTCGCTCCATAGGCAGAACGGCGGCGATCGTGTCCAATTCCTCGGCGCGTCTGTCGACGCCCGTACGCGATTTGCTCATTTCAGCCTTTCGAAATTTGCCGTCAACACGGGGCTCGATGCCGATTCTGACTGACTTGCGTGATGAAATCAATCACTTCCGATAAGAGGTACTTATCGATGGTTACAGCCTCAACTCGCGACCGTACGAAGTGCTGAATCTCAATGGCGAGATAGCTTTCATTTAAGCTTCCGTTAACCATGATTTCAATGGCTTACGATCTCGCGAAAATCAGCATTTAAACCCGTATTCGACCGGCCTTCGACGCCGTTATTGCCCTCACGCGCCCGATGAGCGTAACGCCCGCTCACCGGTCGCTCAGGGCTGGATCGAAAGCCAGACTTTCTCTCATGCCAGGGCCTCGCTGTGGATCGACTGTGAACTCGCCATCTCGAAGACCTCGTCTCGCACGACGCCGCCAAAAATACCCACCGGATGCCACTCCTAGCCGTCCCGAGCATTAGGGAGACGGAAAGCCGCCTAGCAACTGCACTAAACTAATCCTACGATGTAGCTTCGTATGAGGAGCGAAAGCGAGAGATACTGGCCGGGCGCTAGACCTTCGAAGCCCGTGTGATTGGCTCAAACGGCCTAATGCCTGCCTGATCTGCAATGAAGTCCATGTGCTCCTTCAGCTCGTCCAACTCCAGAGTTGCCGCCTTGTCGTGGAAGATAGGCGGCAAGTTTGCGATTTTCTCCGCACTCGTCACTACTGCCCGATAAACCCGCTGGAAATCATAAGCATATTCCACCATCAAATGCGGATTGGGGTGGCCCAGCTTCAATTCACGGAGCCTTGTGCGCAGCACCTGTACTGTTGATGCGATCACCAGCACGTCATCCTCGCCGTCATAACTGGATTTCCGAATATTAACGATGGTCCCTGTGAGGTCACCATTTTGCCGGTCTTCAACCCGGTAGATGCTCCATGCGGAGCTCACATACTGCCGTAGCCTCGTGGCGATGTGCTGGACCGCTGTTGTGAACACGCGGTCGGCGTCGGCATATTCCTGAGTGGCTTTGAGGAGGGTCGTCTGCACCAGAATGTAGTCTGCCTGGTTTTTGGCCTCCTTGGCCTGCTCCTGCATCACGTCACGGTTATGCTTGAATTCTTTTCGAGTCAATGTCAGTTCACGCCGCTGCTCCCGCAGCTCCGTCGATTGGAGGATAACCGCCACTACAAGCCAGACGAAGGCGATGGGCGAGAAGACGCCTGCGACGAAATCTCCCCATTCGTTCAGTTTGTCGGGGTTTTTGATGAGGCCATGATAGCCAAACGCAAAGATCGCCGCTGCGACTAGCCAAACGATCGTAACACTGGAAGCAACCCCAAGGATCACCTTCGAAGCGAAGGGCAAACCAATACCATCGTTTTGATGTGAGCTGTCGTCGGTCATGTTCATCCCTGAAGTTTCTCCCACAGCGGTATTACCTCACTCAACCCGAAAGGATAGTCTTTGCGTGGCAGGGGGGCGGCAAAGACGGGTTGCCGGACTGTTGGAATGGCGTGGTTGATAAACTCGGGCGTCTTTGCTTTGGTAAACGTATCGAGGAATTCATCTTCATCAGAAACGGCGATAACATCATCCAGCTCCTCTATGGAGCAAACGATGATGTGCCGCATGTCCTCGGGCCGCATGTCCGGTTCTTTCGCCACCAGAAGTTCCGCTGCTGCTCGCAACTCCAACATTTGTGCGCCCTGAAGCTGGTACCACGTATCCATTGTCAGAATGATCCCGTGAGCGTCGGGCGCAACCTCCTCCTGAGTATAAAGGCCTCGCCTCGCACGGGAAAAGAATTTCCACAGCTGCGATATACCCTTAGAAAGCTGATCAAAGGCTTCCCGGGCGTGGTTGAACGGATCGTCGGCGTATTGGGCGCCGAAAGTGAGTTTGGTCGCCTTGCATTCAAAGACAGCTCTGATCGTATCCCCGTCCTTCAACAACAAATCGGGCGTAAGGTAGGTGTTGGCCTTCGTGCCGAAGCTTTGTTCGCGCAGTACTTTGAAGCGGGGGTAGTGGGCCTCAATCAGCTTTTTGCCATACTCCTCAAAACGGTTCGTCGCATCCTTCACCAAGCTTTTCGGACCTGTTGCCAGGTCGTAGTAAAGCCCTGTCGTTGCACGGTAGATAATCAATTGCGGCAAGGGCGCGATCAATTTGCCGTCCAGCTCGTTCGAGGAAATGATGGGGAACTGACGGAGTGTGCTGGGTAGAAACGCAAGCTTCGAGGTATGGCCGGCGGTCATCTTGCTGATCTGCTCAGCAGTGAACCGTCGCATATCCGCATGTTCCTTGGTCATCATCTGAATTGTGAGTTGCATCGCCTCAGGGCGCATGCCGATTTCCTTCGGCATAACCATGGGCTGTTGCCATGCAAACTGCCCGGTGGCCAAATGGAGCGCGAAGGATGAAATCGCGAACTCACCCATCGATAGGCCGTAGGTAGATTCAAAGTATTCCGCGCACTCACCCTGCCCGTAGACGTAGTAGTGGCGGTACAGGCGCTCCGTTTGAAGCCAAGCCCGTTGCCAGACGAATTGCTTGTGGGCGAGTTTCTGCATGGCGATGCGCGGATTTCCGGTACGCAACATGAAAACTTCTTCAGCCTCATCGGCCTTTTTTAGCATGTTGAGAAGCAGAGCTGCCGTGTTGTAGTTATAGTAGTCAGGTGGGCGAGGAAGCTGGACAGGGTCCTTGGGCGTTGACAGCATCAAAAGGATGAGATTTTCGAGTTCCCATTTGAGCGCGAAGGCTGCGTCGCCCATCTGAGCCTTAGCTGCAGCTTTCGGATAGGTCGTCAGGTAGCGTCTGATGTCCGGCGGGGTATCCGTCTGCATGACGTTGATGGCCCAAAGCATTTGCATAGCCGGGAGGTCGTGGGTTCTGGATAGAACCATCCGCATCTCCTCACGGCGTTTCCGGGCTTTACGCCTCCACACGTCCGCACTCGCTGACATCATCACCCCCATAACGAAAAGGGCCTGCCGGAGCAGACCCTTTCGCATTCACATCAAGACCCTCAGGATAGCAGCAATTGCCAGAAGGCACGGCGCCAAGTGAATCTTGATTTCAACAGTGACCTTGGTGTTTTTCCACATGGGAAACTCCTAAGGCCCCGTGGCCACGAAGCCCTGAGGTTTCGTGATTCGCGTCGATAGAACGGAACGTAACCGCCGTTGATCGCTTCATCGGCGTCAGGCCCAGCCTTGTACTTCGGCTCTCTTGACATCCCTGTGCGAGCCCAACAGCGAGCGAGCTACCGGCATCCGCCGACTCCAAACTTTGTTGGCAAAGGGCTGCGTTGCTGGCCAGTGATGTAAGCCCAACGCTCAAATCGGGGGTCACGGACACAGATGCATTAAAAGAGATTTAAGTAGGCGACTGAGCAACAACAAGGGGTGACAGGACATTTTTCTGCTAATCCACAGTATAGTTATGAATGCATCGGGCTGTGGGACGATTCTGGCATGGATAAAATAGCTGTATCTGTGGAGAAACGCACCAGCCGGCGCACTTCGACTTATCCACCAGAGTCGGGTGCATCGAATGATGAGCGGAGGCGTTCCGTTTGTTCGGTGAAAAGATCGGTCTTGCTTTCCAACTGGCGGACGACCTCCTCGATCTCACGCTTGACCAGGTGGTTCTTAGCACAGCCACCGGCAACGATTTTGCGCGGGGCAAGGGCACACTCGTAGCTTTGTATGGAATCGATTGGTCAGAGGAAAAGCTTCGGCGGCTCATATCGGAGGCTGTTGAACTTTTATCGCCTTACGGGTCCAAGGCCAACATTCTGAGAAATACAGCTTAATTTATAGCACAACGCAAAAACTAGCACGCCAGCAAATTTGTAAGGCTTCGCCTCTCGATGCAGTACCGCGATCCAATGGGGGCTTCCTATCAACAGCGGTCTTAGGCAATGCAGGTTTACGGCCTTTGAGCAATTCGCCCATCGCTTTAATTGCGATAAGAACTCGATCTCGGCGGCCTTGGTCGGATCGACCAGTAATCTGCATATTTTCGTCATCGAAACGTCTGGGCCGGAGACACATGGGCTGCCACATCAGGTACCCGGCTGTGCTCGCGCCGGCAGGCCGCGAGCACAGAGCGTGTTTATCCGTCGAGGGATATTGGGAGTGAGCGCCAGACGAGTCAGCAAGACCCTGACTGCCTACTTCGACGATCGTGCGCTCCGGCCGACGGCTTGCCGTATCCGCTCAATACCGACGATGTGCCCGCAAAAGAGCGCCCGTTACCCTGCCGCTCGCCGCTTCGGTCCCAGCCAGAACCTGGATGCCGGGCTTTTGCAGTTGTTTCACTGCAAGTCCGAACGCGCTCGCCATTGCTCACGGCCTGATCGCGGCCGGCGAGCTCGGCATGAAAGAGCATGACCGGCTGTTTTTGGCGCGAACGCTGTTCGAGCGAAAACTCGAAGGAAGACGAACTTCTTCAAAATTGCCGGAGCTGGTCGAGCTCGTCTTGGCAAAACCGTTGGTGTCAGCCGGGATGGTGGCCAAGACGCTCGATATGACGCCGCAGGCGGCGCGGCGGATTGTTTTGGAGCTGGGCTTGAGGGAGATGACGGGCAGGGGGAGGTTTCGGGCGTGGGGATTGATATGAGGGTTGACCGAATAGCAGACGCGTGGCTGACTTAAGTCTGGCATTTTGAACTCCCCGCTGATAAAGCGAACTGGAGATCGGCGAGGCAACTCCCAGACGCTCCACCATTTAAGGGGCGTGACGGTCGAGGACCTGCACCAACTCGGCGTTGCCGGGTTGGTGCGGCTGGGTCCGCGAACGTGAGTGAGCAGCATTCGTTCAAGCGGTCGTATCTCCACGACGCTAAGGAGGCGCCGTGACAACGTTGATTTCCTGGATTGCATTCGACCATAGAAAATTCGCCGCCGCGTATGTTGCTAGTGATAGCCGCGTCACGTGGGATGAGGCGGGTAACAAGCGTTGGGATGCGGGCAGGAAGATTTTTCCAAGCAGTCAGTTCCCTGACATCTTCAGCTATGTGGGCGACGTACTGTTTCCCGCTCTATCACTGAGTCAAATTGTCGAGGCAATCGACGCGGGCATTATGTTTCCGCCTGATGCAACACCTTGGCAGCGGCATGAGGCCGTCTTCAGAGCTGTCAAAATCTCATTCCAGCGGCGGCATGAGGCCGTTGATAGGAACTTTTCTATCTTCCACCTGGCCAGATCAGACCAGGACGGGGGGCCAACCATTCACGCGTGGTGTATCGAGTATTGTGTGGCGTCGCGGGACTGGATCGATCGGATCATGAATGTTCCTTTGACAACGGGCGCGATAGTCCGTTTGGGCAGTGGAGCAGATGCCGCCCGAAATCACGACTGGCGCTGGAATGGTGATGAGCCGCTTAGCCGCTCTATCTTCTCATCTTTCTGTGACGCGATCGCGAGCGGTGAGGATGTACTATCAGGGGGAGCTCCGCAGCTGGCGGGGCTCTATACTCGCCATGCCGCCCAAGTTTTCGCGATTCAACATAATGGCGAGATGTTTCTGAACGGTTTGCCCCTAAATCATATTCACGATGGTGCCGAGCTGGAGGTCCGTGACAGACTGTTCCAACGCATAGATATCAAAACAGGAAAAATCGTTCACGGCGCGCAAGTCCATGCTCAACCGAAAATCAAGGCGCCTTAATCGAGTTCGAAGCCAACGATCGGCTGGTGTAGGCCCTCCAGCATGATTGGCTGTCTGAGGCGGTGATCCGCCAGGCTTCAATGCAGGCGGGGCGTGAGATGGTTTTGTATGTCGCCCTCAGAGACATGATGAACGTGCGGCTTCGGAGATGGGTGATAATGTGATTTTTAGATCGAAAGATTGGCGGCATAGAAATTGAGCAATGCGCACCTAAAAAATGCATCGGCGACGACCGAGCGTTTGATGAGGGCTTATTACAGGCACTGTCAGGCGCCTGATTTGGATACGCTTTTCGGAATTATAGAGGCCTCCCACAGTGCAAATGATCGCTTGAAGAAGGCCGTCGGGACTGATTTCCTTGATATACCTGAATTTCTCGCGTTGAAATGCTTGAGGAACTTCTTCCACCATCATGATGAGTTGCGACATGAAATTCGGGTGGTACCCACCGTCGGCCTACCTATCCAAACCGATTTGCTCTTTATGTGCCTTGCACCCCGTGACTTGATTGATAATGCGCTTTCCCAGGTTCCAGACCGTTTCAGGGCGCAAACGCGACAGGCCTCAGAGGCCGTTTTCCACTGGTACGGGGCGGTCGTGAACATCAACCCCTGTCTTTTCAACTTTGTGGTCCATGCGTACGAGCGCCTACAAGCTGCGGAGGTTCCTCTCGCGGGGCCTGAAGTAGACCAATTTCGAAAAAGCTACGACTTCGAATCGGCAAACGGGTACTCCCATTTAATCGATGGCCGGATTTCAACAGCGGCCGGCCGTGTTGACGCTTTGCTGTCGGCACTCATGGGATCAATCGAGCATCTGCCCGACGACATGCCGCCGGACCACTCAGGGTAGTTCCTTCAATCACCAGGTTAATCGCTGCTGCTTGGCCCGTTGGCGTTCTAACGCGCGCCGTTGCTGTCGAGTCATTCCTTCAAATGCAGGATCAGGCGGAAAGCTGCTTGCGTGAATGTTCAATGGCTTCAGATCAAAGGGCCTCAGCAAAATCTCGAAGTTTTCGCGATTTGCGCACAAAGCGTCAATCGACTCAGGCGTCCATTCCTGCTGAGGATATGCTACGAGATCCTCAGACTCCCCTCTGTCGGAGATAGCCATTACAGCAATTCCAACGCAAAGTTTCAAATCACGGTCGTCATGTAAGGTCGCGAGGCAGTACGTTTCCAACATAGCTGCCCTAACACGGCGATAGTCCTCTTGTGCCATTTCGTCGGCGCCCGCGAGGACGAGGAAAACATAGGCCACTCGTTCGCCGTTCGATCGGTCACGGGTTACAACGATACGTGCGAGCCGTCCCGCTTTTTGCTCCTCAAGTGCTCCTCGCGCGCCGACAATAGCCTCGGCCAGAACCCTTCTTTGTACGCGGTCTTCTCTCGCCATAATTCGAAGAGCGCGTTCCGCGAGTTCAACGGTTGGTTCGGTGTCTAGAATGCGGAATTGAGCGTCGTTGAGGACACCATGTGTGAAAAGGCCAATCAGTCGATCCCACTCATACGAAACTCCGTTAGCCGCCCGTCTTCGTTGATATTCCGGGGAACGGACGAGGTAGGCGTACTCGCCTTGCGCAAACGCTATCGCCATATCTGCGGTGGCGCCCTTCACATCGGAAAGTGAGGGAAACCGATGCTCACCGTTAGGCTGGGCCGTAAGAAGAAAGTTGGCCACCATCTCTGCCTCGCTTGGCGAGAACGATAGCTTTCCGGACCGAATTAGGTCAGCCCGGGCGTTGAGATACTTCGTGAAGTCCGTAATTGTATCGAATTCCGACATGACCACATCAAGGGATGCCATGTTGAAAACATGGACGAATGGGCCACTGGGATCGACGTCTCCGATGCAGAATGCCTTATGAGCTGGATGGTCAAAGTTAACATGATCTTTCCCGCGGAGGTGTGGCATGATCATGAATGTACCATCCACGTCCTCAAAGTAGGCAGAGGCAGCCTTCTCTCCACCAGTTGCAACGCATATGCCATGAACCCGCCTCTGGCCGATCGGCGGTAGCTTCACAGGGATCGGGTGTTCACATTTGCCGTCTGCGTAGATCGCCTCCGGATTTCTCTTCAGCCATAGATCGGCCTTGCGTATCTGTTCCGCCGAGTCCGCGATCGCTCGGTTGTACCAACGCTTCCAAGCAAGTTCGAAGTCTGCCTCGGGCCAGGCGATTTGCTTGTCGCTGAACATCAATACATCGTCGCCGCAGACAACGAGTAGGTCGCAGAGCTCTTTTCCTGGTTTCTTGAACACATTTGGCCATGACCAAAGGTCTAGAAAAGTGTCATCCGCCAATCTGGCTAGATGCTGCTCTGTTGGCGTGAGCCCTACTGCTTTCTTGATCGACATGTTGATTTTCACTGTGGGGTTGAGGCTTGCCTTTCAGGGAAATGTTTCAGAGTCAGAAAATGCTTGTCGCCGATAAAACGCATAGAGTCGATCAAAATCTTCTAAAAACATATCAGCCCATCCAAGCATTCGAAATATCCAACTTTCGAACTCGTTTGCATCTTGGACCGCACGCTTTTGATGTACTTCCGAAATCAGCAAGTCGATCAGGGTGACCATCTTCCCGCTGAAAAGATGCGTAGCCCTTTGAAAGGTATCTCTCTCGATTTCCTCTATGAAACCTGAGGCGAGGCTCACGATTATCTCTCTATCGCGATATGCGTCTTCTCTAAGGTGCTCAGCTCGCCATTTAGAGCTGATCCGTCGCATGTCATCCCGCCACTCTCTGATGGTTCCCACGCTTGGGCTGTATGCTCGCTCCATGAGAAGGACGTCCGGCCGAAAAGCTAACTTCACTTGCTCTTCGTGCCGTTTTGCGCTCTGGGCATCAAACTTCTGCATCTGGTAAAAGGTCACAAAGGCGGCTGCCACTGCGAAAAAACCAGTGAGGAGGGTTTGAAAATCATAGATGAAATTGCGCCAAGCATCCCCGGTGGAGTTTTCTGTTCGAGGCTCGCCAAACACTGCCGGTAACAACAGACCCGTCGAGATCGCTATGACAATTGCGAGGAAGATCCTGTTCCGAGACTTGTCGACCATTTTAATCTCTACGGGGAGCGCTATGCGCTCTGATCATGCCGGCCCTAAAATCCCACGACCTTGGCAAAGGGGCGTTGATAAGTCGCCAATGTTAGGCAGTCATAGGTGTTACTGAATGACTCAAAGAGGAAAACATGCGTCTGACCGTTTTTATCAACCAGGTTGACTTCGCCAGCTCCGAGCGGGCCACGCTTTTGGTATTTGCAATAGGTCCGCATGAACTGCAGCAGGTGATCCACGGAAAGGCTATCAAACATATCTCGATAGGCCGGAGATTCGATGATGTGCCGAAAATGCGCCTGACCAGGCTGAGGGTGACGCGGATGCCCGCCGATGAGGCCAATCATCGGAACCTCGCGGTGTGAATCTTCGATGAAGCGCCAAAATGTAGTGGTGTACGTATTTCCGAAGGTGCCTTTCAAAGCGCGAACCGAATCTAGACCTGGAGAGGAGTCATTCGCGGCCATCTGGAATTGCGACTGCAAGAATAGCAACTGGCCGGCTGCATAGTTTGCTTCTGCCTCGATCTGGGCGTGGCAACCAGGTACGAGTGTTTGTTCCTGGTCGCCAAGCATCAGATCCTCATGCCAAGGAATGATGCTGTGTCCGATCTCGTGTGCCTCGTTCCATCGCTGCTTTGCATCAGGTTGACCAGAGTCCAATAGGATCCTCTTGCGGTCGGGAAGATAGAGCGCACGGAGGTCCATCTTCTTTACCGCTTCGAGGAGGAGGCCGGGGCGCTTCATCACCTGCGTCCCGGCTACCGTCAACTTACTGATCGTCTCACGAAGAAAGCTGTCATCCGTCGTCGAGTAGTATCGACGATCGAGCTTTAGGATCTCGCGAACGTCATCAAGTTTCAGAGGCGGCTCGGGACTTCCGAGTGCCTTGAGGACCTTGTTGACCTGCCTATCTATGTCTGACGCCGTCCCGCGGCTGAGAATGATATTACGCACTTCATCAGCCTTGTTGCTTTTCCAGATATGCAATGAACTCCTCAAGGGCACGTTGTTCCTCGCGTGACAGCTTCTGAGGAGAGTCGCCGGATCGTGCAGCAAATCTCAGCGCTTGCTCCTGAAGGCCGGGACGAGCGGTGGTGTTTCCAGATAGCTGCTGCATGGCTTTGCCCGGCAGGTTGAAGGTTTCTGCCAGCCGATAGACGACACGCGGCTCCGGTCTAAAATGAGCATCTCGCTCTATTCTGATGACATCGGACACATCAAGGTCAGCGCGCTCCGCCAACTTTTCGATAGAAAGCCCCTTCTGACGGCGCATCGTTTCGACAAACGAGCCGAATGCCATCCGAATTGGAGTTGGGGCTTCGCTTGCTTCTATTTCGACTTGTGCCTGTTCGGGGGCCGGGTCCCTGGCGAGCCGACCTGCGGAGATCTCAAGATCCCCTTCAAGCTTGGCTCTGCGTTCGAACCACTCCCTCGTGATTTCGAGTTTCATGGCTGTTCCTATCCTGAGAATGCGTCTGCTTGTGCGGACGTCATCTCAAAGTATCTCAATCCCTCATAGGTTCCGTCGAGGCCACCATCGGTCATGCCGCAGATGTCGGCATAGAAGGTCTCAGCGCTCGGTAAGGAGTGCAGACCAATGCGACCGCGAAATTCTTGGTCTCGACTGACTTCAATGGCTGCTCGGATCATGATGGTCCCGACGCCGCCAAATCTGGGTTCTGCAACGATCGCCTTGCGGTTCCAAGGAGCTGTCTCGACATAGTCGACATAGACCAGATCCTTGCCGGCCTGTTCGGGGACACGGCCGCGATAGCGGGCTGTATTGAGTTGCATCAATCCCTGGAGCTTGCCTTCGCAACGAAGCGCAAACGTCTGGAAAGCAAGCAAGCCGCGGATTGCGGTCATCTTGTCCCTCCACTGCCAATGCCAGCCTTCCGGCCAATCGGCTGGGCTCGTGCCCTGCGCCATGAGCTCTCTGATTTTCGCATTAGTCACTGGTCTCCAATCGGTCTCAACCGAGTGAAGATCAGCATCGCTGATGGTGTCAATGAGTTCGGCGGCTACCGGTTTACCGGTACGTCTATCGGTCAGAAAAACTGGATAGGAGGTCACGTGTTACAGCACCATAAGTTCAGCCTTCTCCTTCTTGGCATCATCCTCGAAGAAGAGCTTCCCACCTTGTTCAAGGCGCACGTCTACCAACTGGTAGAGCCTCAGCGCCTGGCGAAGGATAGCGGTTTTTGACAGGTCCTTTTTATCGCAGAGATCCTGCAGGGCCTGCATTTCAGCATCCGTCAAGTTCAATGTCATGGTTTTCTTCATGAAGCGCTCCCGCGTAATTCGACTCAGCGAGCCTATATTTTTTACTGGAATAGTCAACAAAAAAAATTCATTAGTTGGCTATTGCATAGCTAAAAACTAGCTATTATTTATGGACGCAGATGAGGCGACAGTCGCCTCGTCTGCAAACGGAGATTTCCGACAATGGCAGACAGCATCCTCCCAGGCCGTCACACCTTCGATATCAAGATCGACGGCAACGCATTCACCTTCAACGACCCAATCGTCACTGGCGCCCAGGTCCTCCAGAAGGCCAAGCTCTTCCCGACCGACGAGCATCTCCTCTTTCAGGAGCTGGATGACGGTCAGCTAGAAGAGATCCGCCCGGATGAAAGCGTCGACCTTCGCAATGACGGTCGTGAACAGTTCATCACGTTCAAGAGCGATCGCTCCTTTCGCTTCGTTCTCGACGGCCGCAAGTTCGAGTGGGGACTTCCATTCATCACTGGCGTGCAGTTGAAGCGACTGGCGGGCGTCGACCCGAACTCTTATGGCGTCTGGCTTTCTCAGCGCGTCGGCGATGACAAGCTGGTCGGCAATAAGGAGAAGGTCGATCTCCAGGGTGACGGGACTGAGCGGTTCTTCACCGGCATCGACACGACCACCGAAGGTGCGGGAGCAGCAGTGCTCCCGCCCGAGGATCGCACTTATCTGCAGGAGCAGGGTATTGCATTCGAAGAGGTGGCTGATGGTGTGAGCAAAGCCGTGGTCCTGAAGGGGTGGAGCTTGCCGGCGGCGCGGTTCGACGTTGGCGCGGCTGACATCCTGATCATGCTGCCGCCGGCCTACCCGGACTGCGCGCCGGACATGTTCTATCTGATGCCGTGGGTAAGGTTGGCGGCCAGTCACCGGTACCCCAACGCCGCCGACCAGCCTCATGCATTCGGCGGAAAGACATGGCAGCGGTGGTCTCGCCACAACAATGCATGGCGACCCGGAATCGATGGCATCTGGACGATGGTCCGCCGTATCGAGCGCGCATTGGAGATTGCGGCATGAAAAGCGACCTTACCATCAATCAACTGCATCTCGGCGTGTTGACCGCCGAGCTTTGCAGGCCTGACGGCAATGAGCATGCTGCCTACGTCCTTTTCGGGGTGTCGCGCATCAACTCGGATCCGTTTGACAATGAGCCGAGGCTCCGTCTCATGGTCAAGGAGGTGCTGCCGGTCGAGGATGCAGAAATCAAATCCTCTGACCATCAGCACATCTCTTGGAGCACTGCGCGTCTTGTGCAGTTGTTGGCGCGTGCTGATCGTGACGGCCTGCAGGTGGGCATTGCTCACTCGCACCCCCACGGTCCTCGACATTTCTCATCTCAGGACGATCGGAACGAGGCGGAACTCGTTCGCCTTGCACAGAACCGAAACGGAGAACACGCATTGCTTCCGAGCTTGCTTTTCGCCGACGGAGAACTGGTTGCGGGTCGGGTCTGGACGTCGCCGGATGAAGTGATCAACCTCGATCGCGCTCGAACAACCGGTGGCCAGTGGCGTGTCGTCTTTTTCGGCGCTTATGAAGAGGTGTCTTCTCCGGCCTTGGCCCGGCAGGAACTTGCTCTGGGCACCGGATTTACGCGCATCATGCGTCACATGCGCATCGGCGTGGTTGGTGCCGGGGGAACCGGTAGTCCGCTTCTGCAGCAGCTTGCTCGCATGGGGGCCGGGCACATTGCGATCTTCGACCCGGACCATGTTGAAGACACCAACCTTAACCGTCTCTATGGTGCGACGTATGAAGACGCCAAGGGGAGGGTCATGAAGGTCGACGTTGCCAAGCGTGAAATCGAAAGGATGGGGCTCGGGACGCAGGTCGCAACACACGATGCATGGATCGGGTCAACAGAGTGCCGCGATGCTCTGAAGTCGATGGACATCATCTTCGGTTGCACTGATGATCATGATGGACGGCTGCTGCTCAATCGGCTCGCATACTATTACCTGATCCCCGTCATCGACGTTGGCCTTGCGCTTCGTGTGTCCGAGCGCTTTGGGTTTTCGTGCCTGGAGGCAGATGGTCGTGTCACGGTCTTGGAGCCGGGCAGTGCGTGCCTCGTCTGCCGCCGTATCGTCGATGCACAGGCGGCTGCAGAGGAAGCCCTCCGACGGTCCGACCCCGAAGAGTATAAGCGCCGGAAGGCAGAAGCTTATGTTCGCGGGGAGGGAAGTCCTTCGCCTGCGGTCATTCCGTTCACGACCTCTGTCGCGACGATGGCAATCGAGGAGCTGATTCAGCGTTTGAACCAGTTTCGTGGCCAAGATGGTGCTATCGCCAATCGAGTCCGTAAGTTCAGCCTCGTCGAGGATTTTCGGCCGGGCGCCGCAAAGGAGCCTTGCCGGATTTGCCGATCTGACCGGGTTCACGGTCTCGGTGACGTCGAACCTTTTCTGGGAAGGGCAGGTTGATGCTGCAAACTACACTCGCCAAGACGCTCGCTTGGTTTGGGATAATCGAGAGGCCGCAATTCCTTGTGAAGTCCACTCTCGACATGCCAGCTCCAGGCGATCTTATGCCGGGACAAGCAGTCATCGTCGGACCGGCCGAGAAACCGAAATGGGTCACTTTTCCATGCCCGTCTGGATGTGGCACTCCGCTACTGCTGTCGTTGAACCCGGATCGCCGGCCGCGTTGGAAGGTAACGCACGATTGGCTTGGCCGACCGAGTATCGCGCCGTCCGTTCACCGAACGGATGGATGCCGCTGCCATTTCTGGATGAAGAAAGGAAAGATCGAATGGTGCAAAGATAGTGGAGGAATTTTACCAGAAAATTAGTGAATATTGTTCCACCTTCAACTCTGCCGAGTTATCCTCGCTTTGATTCGGCGCGAGTTGGGGGTCTTTTATGCTTGCTGCCATGCCATCAGAAAACAGTCGGCGCCTTGAGCTTTTTCGCTTGGTGCTTGTTTTAATTGATAGGGGCAGCCGAGACATTCCGCATCCTCTCACGCTTCATTTCAATGATGTTTTGCACCAAGCGAGAATTCTGTCTGACGATCCTGATACCCTTTCACCGGACGTGACGCCGCAGGCCGTGCAGCTTGCAAGCGACATGATTGTCTATCAGGGGTTGCGCGATGCCCTTAAAGGTGTCGAGAATATAGGTGATGTCAGTCCAGCCGTTGCTCACAAGGTGCTCCAGAATTTGGAGCCGAGACTTGCACCCGCGGACTGATCTTGCACTTCTTGCGGAGAGCTTGGCGCAGCTTTCCAAAACACCATACTTCAATCATGCAATCGAGAAGCATACCCACGCGCTGATTGATGTGATCAAGCACGCGCTTTCCTGGTCCCCGGCATACGAGGATGAAATTCTCCGGCCGTTCGCGGACAAGGTTTGGATTTGCTACAGATATCTACAAGGGTCGACAACAAAGGAGGCCCCGTACGAGATAGAGTATTGCATGAGACATGCGATCGCCGACTGGCTTCCTGTCCCATGCATCGTGACGACTGCATTAACCGACGAAAAGGACTTTCATCTCGCACTCGGCGATCCTTGGGACTTTGTGGCCAAAACCATGGTCCACTATCCAGGAACGCTACCTGAAGAGAAGCTGATATTCATCGGTGTGCCACGCATTTACAAACACATGCCGCTGTTTTGCGCAGCCTTGTATCATGAGCTAGGACACTTTGTGGATCTCGCGCGAAACGTTACTGCTTCCACCAGCCTGACGCACCCGGTAGAGGGAGCCTCTCCTGAGGTGCAAGAGCTTGTCCAAGTCTATCGGCATGAATATTTCGCAGATCTGTTTGCCGCCTGTTATGTCGGCTACGCGATTTCTGATAGCCTGGAAGCCATCAATCCACGCGCCGAGAGGAGCCTTACGCACCCTTCTACCGCGGAAAGGCTGGATCTTATCCGAGGCTTTTTGAACGATGAAGAATCGGATGATGTTCTGATGTTTCAGAGTGCATTGAAGAAGCTTGGCCTGCCACAGCTGCAGAAGCGATATAAAGTTCCGTCCATCAACAGCGCGTTTGATGACATCCGACCGTATAACCTAGACGGTGCTGAGGAATTGCACGGCGTGATGGCTGCAGGATGGTCGTACCTCGGTAGAGTGAGATCGGGCGGTGGTCCACAATGGGCTGTCGGAGCTAATCCCCTCGACGTGGTTCGCATCGTCAACGATCTTATCGAGAAATCAATTCGAAATGCATCCGTTCGAAATCTATGGGAGGCAGGGGCTGAGTGATCAAGAAAGAAATTCTTGAGCGCCTTTCGCGGGAGGATGGGCTCGGCCTATGGATCGAACCTCTGCTCGATCAAAAGCAGATAGGAGAGCTGACTGTCGATCTCCGATTGGGATACGACTTCCTCGTCTCCATTGTGACGCGCCGTCCGTATATCGGAATTGCTCGCGATAATGAGCGGTTTCGGGCCATCTCTACCTATTTCCAGCCGACCCGGCGTGAACTCGGCGAGCGCTTTATTTTATATCCGGATCAAGTCGTCCTGGCGACAACCCTTGAGTACGTTGCCCTGCCGAGTGATTGCTATGCTGACGTACTATCGCGGAGCAGTTACACCCGGCTCGGAATTTCCGTGAACACTATGGTCCAACCCGGCTTTAGGGGGTGTTTCTCGGTCGAGTTGTTCAATCACGGCAACAACCCAGTCGAGCTCGTTGTCGGCGCGAAGATGTTCCAGATGCGTCTAACCCAAGTGGCTGACGGGATGGCTTATGGTGGATTGGAGCGCAAATATTTCGGCAACGTCAGGCCAACGCCTTCGCGGGCGGCCGATGATGACGATCTTGTGAGGCTGCGAGCGATCTCCGAGCACAGCAAGGACAGCAAGGGTTGATTGGTTTCCGATGACGCTCAACACGCTCAAGATCTGGAGGCTTCTAGTACCCGGCGCCCTCATCGTGATATATGGGGCACTCCTGTCATATTTGCTTTTCGGCACGGCTTGGGAGATCCCTGATTTCTCCAAGGCGCCCTACTTGATCATAGTGGTCATTCCTGGGGTGCTTTATTACATCACGCCGATACGCGCTCGGATCAACAAGGCAAATCACGACCGGATCACTGAAAATCTACGCGCGGGATTAGTTTCGATTGCCGGATACAGCGACGATCTAGTCAAATACAGCTGGAAAAATCTTCGCTCTCTTTTCTTCAAGCTCATCGACGATGACAAATCGCTGTCGACGAAGGCATCACTTGCGTACTTCAACGGACTGATTTGGACGAGCCTTGCCGATTCAGGTGCTGTCGCCCTGCTTTACGCTTTGCTGTCGGTCGTTCTATATTATTTTGATATTCCAAACGCGCTTTTAGCCGTCGGCATTTTCGTTGCCATTTTGATAGTTTCGATCATAGGCGGTCGGATCGTGACTAACCGTCAGATCGCAATCGGAAATGAGCAGTTGGAACACATCCGTTTTGAATATAGGGCGGCCGTAGAGAAGCGCCTCAATCAACTTGACTGACGATCAGATAACAGTCGCGATTGATGAAGCGACGGAAGCCCTTCTTCAGCGCCCGAAGCATCATTGGGTTGTTGCGTTTTCCGGGGGTAAGGATTCAACCGCAGCTCTCAAGGTGATGCTAGCCGCCTATCGCAAGTCCAACCTCGAGCGTCTAAGGCTAACGGTCATCTACTGTGATACCGGCGTGGAGAACCCGATCCTCGACGCTTATGTGAAAAATTCCTTGGTCCGGTTGCAGGAGGAATTCAGCGGATTGGGAGCTGAGCTGGACGTAAAGCTACTGCAGGCGCCCGTCCAAGATCGTTTCTTTGTAAGGATTATTGGGAGAGGCTATCCTCCACCAACTAATAGCTTTCGTTGGTGTACTAAAGGCCTCAGAATTCAGCCTGTCTCCCGGTTTATCACTGCCCAAGATCCCTCGAATACCGTTTTGGTTCTGGGCTTGAGGCAATCGGAGAGCCAGCAGCGAGACCGATCTCTTAGGAAATCCTCCTTTAGCAAATGGCAAAAGCAAACCGAGGGCAATAAAGACTACGATCTTTTTCTTCCAATCTTGAACCTGAGCGTCCCTGAAGTGTGGGACGCTGTCTTTTGGTTGTCGAAGCCGCGATCGATTTTGCCCGGCGTTCTGGAGAAGCTTTACCAGGACGCTTCAGGAGAGTGTCCAGTGATCAAGGCACCTACTGCTCCACCTTGCGCATCTGGCCGCTTCGGCTGTTGGACATGTACCGTGGTAAGGAAAGACAAATCCGCAGCACAGCTCATAGATGCTGGGCACGAAGAGCTACGTCCTTATCTTGAATTACGGAATTGGTTGGCCGAATTGCGCAATGATCCCGAAATGCGATGGCCTACTCGTAGAAATGGCTCTCAAGGAATGGGTCCATTCACCCTCGAAGCGCGGAAGACGATCCTGCGCCGAGTAGACCTCCTTGAGGCTGAAACAGGCCGTCAAATTATTGACGCTCAAGAAAGAGGTGTCATTGCTGGTCTTTGGAAGCTCGATAACCATGCTCGACTTAAATTTCGCGTAAATTCAGACTATTAGTTGTCGAACGTTAAGGCCGATTTACGCCACGACGGTTCACATCCGTTCAAGGAGAAGGCTGTCTCCTTCGGCCCGTTGCATTCAGTGCTGCTGTCGGTGGCACTTGGCACAAGCTATATTTGCAGCCGACGGCCTGTCGCATTATGTTATGGAAGAATGGAAAGGAGATCGCTGATGCTTTTGCAGAAATACCGCGAGAACAAGCAAGCCTTGAAGCAGATCGGCCGGGAGGCCATCGCCGAGAGCCGCCGTATGGGCCTAACGATCACTGCCAAGGATCGGCAGAACGAGGCGAAGGATAAGGCCCAGCATGAGCGCAAGGAACGTGCTCCGGCTACCGTGAGGTAGCAATCGCTTCATGCCCGAGTTGTCGTGTATCCTCCTCGCAGGGCCGAACGGCTCCGGCAAAACTTCCGCCTTCGCGAAGCTGAAGCTCGAGGGTGTTTGGATCAACGCGGACGAGATCGCCAAAGCGATGGTGGCCGCTGATAACAGATCGACTAAAATCCAAGCTGGTCGAGCGGCTCTCCTGAAAATTGACGAGATGATCGACACTAGGCAGTCTTTTATTTTCGAGACGACGCTGAGCAGCAACCAATCGTTAAGAATGATGCGCGCGGCCAAGGCGGCCGGGTTCAAGGTCGGCCTGTACTATGTTGCTTTGGATTCCGTTGAGACAAACGTCGAGCGCGTTAGACAGCGTGTCCTCAAGGGAGGTCACGACATCCCGGAGGAAAACATCCGCAGGCGGCACGATGGATCCTTCGAGAAGCTGACCGAAGCGCTGAGGATCGCCGACGAAGTTTTGTTGATCGACAACTCAGGGATAGAACCGCACGAGGTCTTCGCCATTAACGGCGGCGTGGTCCAGTCCTTCGACATCGATGACAACCAAGCGCTGCATAAGCTCTTTGAGGCCAAGGTCTGCGAAGCGTACCATCTCATGCGAGCGCTGGAAGGCTTTGAGAGCAGGTAATTGAGGAGGGATAGGCTGCCTCCGGTTGACAGACCTCTAAATATCTCGCCAACTTTCCCACCGCCCACCGCCCACCGCCCACCGCCCACCGCCCACCGCCCACCGCCCACCGCCCACCGCCCACCGCCCACCGCGAAGTTCGGCGAACTGCCCTCATGAGGCTTGCTGAAAGGAAAATCTACCCGGCGCGGGTTCCAGGTCCAGAATGAGAATGATAATCGGCGGCGGCGATCGCTGGAGGACCGTAACTTGGCCTTATGCGTCGAAGTATGTCTTTTCAGGAAGTTAAGATATCTGAACGACCTGTCGCCGGTTCGATTCCCTTCAAGTGCCGAAACAAGACAACACCTTTTCTCAGAGAGGTTGGTAGCGGCGGCCCAAGCCGTTGACGGGCGGATTGACAAAGTTTGCCATAGCCCTACATACTAGCAGCACTTGGAGGTACTTATGGCAACGATGAATGTTTCTCTTCCCAATCCCATGAAGGAATGGGTTGAAACTCAGGCTAAGACCGGGCGCTATTCGAACGCCAGCGACTATGTTCGCGATCTTATTCGTAGGGATCAAATGCGCGCGGAAAAGGTGGCGGCTATGCAGCGCCACGTAGACGAAGGCATCGCGAGTGGAACTGGCAACCGGACCAGTGATGAGTTATTCAAGGTGGCGGCTGCCCGCGCTGAAGTCAGCGACTAAACCTGATGCGCTATGTTCTTTGCTGAGGCGGAAGAAGACATCATCGGAATCGCTGAGTATGGGGTGCGCAACTTTGGTACACCTCATGCGCGGCGTTACCACGATGAGCTGTTCGAGACGCTCGATCTAGTTGCCCGCCACCCCGGGATGGCGAGAGAGCGCCACGAAATCCAACTGCCCGTGCCTATCCACCCGTTCAAGGCACATCTCATCGTCTACATGGTAGGCGAGGACGATGTAGTCTTTGTGATCCGCGTCCGCCACGGCCACGAAGACTGGGCGAGCAGCGACGACTAGCTCGACATTTGGAACCCACGGAGTTTGCTCTATCGCCTTGGGATCAGGCCGCTTCCCAAACCTGGTTTAGTATCTTGGCCGCTAAGGCTGCTTTGTCTTGCGGAAGAAAGCGGCCGTAGTGCTCTTGCACCATCTCTGGCGTATCCTGGATCGCGTAACTCGCCTGTTCGTAGGAGCCTGTCAGCTTGAGGATATGGGTTGCGAGCACGTCCCGGACATTGTGGGGTCCGTGCGGCAGTAGCTCTCTTATAGCTCCGCGACCGGTAAGGGGTTGTAAATGCCATATCGTTGAATGATCAGGCGCCAGGCTTCGTAAAAAGTCGTCTGATTATAGGACGCGTCCGAACTCGACAGTTTGACGGTTTTGATGAAGAAGGTTCCTGGATCGGCAGCCGGACCGAGAAGAACCTTGCGGTGCCGCTCGATGTAGGACGGCTAGCCTGCGGCAGCGCAGACGATTTCCGTGTAGTGTCTGCATGGCGAAGCCGGTAGCGCAGTCGAGAATCTCCGAGGGAGCGATGACGGCTGACAAAGGCAGGCCGCCACCAAGACCTTTACCGAGGACGAGAACGTCGGGAACAAAGCCTTCATGCTCAAAGCAATGTAGGCGATCGCTTCGAGCAAGCCTGACTTTAACCTCGTCACATACGACGATTCTTACGTGAGCCCAGCAGATATCGGCGAACTTTTTCATGAACCAATAGGGGCACGATAAGCCTGCCATCTGACTGGATTGGCTCAACGAAGGCGCCTGCAATCGAACCTGCTGGAACCGCGGCGAGTTTCTCCTCCAGAAGCCTCAAAAATCTTCAGCGGAAGCAGGCGACAATGAAAGCGTGACAAGCATGGCAATGCCCGCTCCGATTGCACGTCGCCTGTTTTTCCGATCGGGCCCGTAGAAGAGAAAAAATTTTGCGAGTTTCCTGCGCGGACAACAGTTCGATTCTTATAGCGGGGGGTGTTCTATAGGCCAGTTTTGTCCAAGGGCGTAACGTCCGGGTGATATTCATAGTCATCACGTGCTTTGGAATTTTTCAGTCGCGGCTCGCCGGTTTTGAAGCGGAAACAAATCACACTACAGGATCTGATCGCATACTACCTACGAGCGTGTGATACATTGAGCGTCCACATGGTCCTGAAGGGCCTGGCCGAGGCGAATGTCCTTTGAAGGCGAGGTCCCTATGGTGGGCAAGACCCTTTGAGCAAGAGAGCTTTTCTCCCAGCACAGGCGTAGAAACGACCCCTTATAATCGACAGATTGCTGCAGACATCGGGCGCACCTAACCTCCGCGGAGATGTTGTAAGGGAATGATCATTGCTTGTGCCTAAATCCACAAATAGCCGGCTCCCGTCACTCACGCTCGTCACGATAGCATTCATGCTTGTTTGCGTCCTTGTTGGAACCGCCGTTGTCTTCAACGTCGTGGATGACAAAGTCCGCAATTTCCAGCAGTTGAGCTTGCGCACCGCTGTGGAAACGCGGGCCAGAGGCTTGCAGACCGCTTTTGCTGCATCGCTTTACAGGGAGTGGGCCAATCTCGAAGTCTTGGCGGGCTCGCTTGCTGTGGCCGACGCGGGGGAGATCGCGGATGAATTATCGGCTCTGGTAGGGACTGGGGAAATTATCTCCTGGGCCGGATATGCGGGCAGTGATGGCCGCGTCCAGGTGGCTTCGAATGGTCTTCTGGTGGGGGCAGACGTGTCGTCCCGCACCTGGTTTCAGCAGGGGCTGCAGGGCAACTTCGCGGGTGACGCGCATGAGGCAGTTCTTCTTGCTTCAAAACTTCCCGCTTTGCAAAGCGGAGAGCCTCTCAGGTTTCTGGACATGGCAAAGCCCATCAAAAGCACAGGGGAAACCATAGCCGGGGTACTTGGCCTCCATCTCAATCTGGAGTGGGCAAAAACATATGTGAGGGAGCTGAGTAACGCTCTCAAGGTCGACGTCTTCATTGTCAATCCCGAGGGTGTCGCGGTGATATCTTCTGTTGAGCAGAATCTGCTGAACCTCAACCTCCCAAGCCTCGCGAGAGCAAGGACTGGCGCGGTGGGGGTTAGCCTAGAGACCTGGCCAGATGGGAAGGATTATTTCGTCGCGACCTTGCCGGAGGCAAGCTACCGAACCCTTCCCAAGTTCGGATGGTCGATCGTTGCGCGGATTGATGCAGATGCGATTCGCGAACCTGCCAACAGCTTCTCCGGCCAACTTCTTTTCAATCTTACCATGCTTTGCTTGTTTCTCCTCATTCTGACATCGCTGTTCATCGTCTCTTTCATTCGGCCGTTCCACCATCTCGCTAATAGCGCGAGGGCGGTTGCCGACGGAGAGGGCGTCTACCCCTATGAGAGCAAAAGAACCTCCGAGCTTGCCACCATCGGTTCGGCTCTTGCGAGGATGCAGGCGAATATGGAGCGGTCCGAGGACACAGACGAGGCAAGGCCGTCTAAGGACGGGCAAGACGCGCCGTAGCGTCTTTTACAATGGCGGACAACCGCGTCGACGTGACGCTCGGAACGTTTCCTTGAGCGTAAAGACGCTTCAACAGAATTTGATACTGTGTCTCGTTAAGCCCAAGTGAAACCACAACGCCGTCTTCGCCTCTTGCGAGTACCGTTGCAGGGAAATCACCAATCCCACCAATCCTCATGGTGATCTGAGTAGACACGTTCGCATCCAAGCCTCGAAGCCGTGCGGTTTCCTGCGTTAAGTCGGTCATCCAAATCCGTTTCAACTTGCCTTCAAGGTTGACCAAAACTCGTTCGGGACGGTCGGCATAATGCTTCTCAAGCCTCGGCAGCTCGATGCAAACCGCTAAGGTCACTGCAAGGATAACAAGGTTGTAGACGGTCCAAAACAGAATGATGACCTTGCCGTCGCCTGCGTCGTTAAAGGCGAAACGATCGGACATTAGCCCTATCAGCACACCGATGACGGTGAGTAGGGTGAGGATGATGAAGGGTCGCATGAGCCTCCATTGCACGACGACCTTCGTCCGGTCTCCTCCCTTTGCTGTGACGCTAAAAGGATGTCCCTTGGGCTTGATCAAGCCAACGATGGCGGCGCGAGAAATTGGGATGGCGCCAAGTAACTGGCTGACGTCATTGACGATGGGAATGACCATCCCAGATGAGATGAAGTTCAGCACAAACAGGATCCAAACCATGTAGGTCCCGAAGTAGCTGATGACCTCAGGGACCGAAGCATTGACCACTGTCACGTTGAAGTACCAATAGAGCAGCGGAAACGTCATTGAGGCTATTCGGAAGGTGAATGTTGTCAGCCAGAAGAAAACCGAGTCGAGCACGCTCCACCGATCACGTAGACGCAGATTGTTGGATGCAAGTGGACCCAACCTGCCACGCGCTATTTGCATGAGCCCAAGGCACCATCTCGCGCGCTGAGTGACATATTCTTTGAGCCCCTCTGGAGCCAGTCCCTCAGTGAGTGCCTCATTCAGGTAGACTGTCCGATAGCCATGCTCCTGCAGTTGAAGCGTGAGCATGAAGTCCTCAGTAATGCTGTCCGTCGGAAATCCACCGGCAGCCTGGACAGCCTTCCACCGGATCAGTGAGGAGGTCCCACAGCAAAAAGCTATCCCCCAAGCGTCGCGGCTCGGCTGCAGATGATCGAAGAAAAAGCGCTGTTCGTCCGGGTAGGAGCGGCTCAAACCGAGATTATGCTGAATAGGATCAGGATTGAAGAAATGCTGGGGCGTTTGCACCAGCCCCACTTCGTCATCATAGAAAAGCGCAAGCGCTCGAGAAATGAAATCCGTGTGGGGTACGAAGTCGGCATCAAGCACCGCTATGAAGTCGGGAGGGGTGTTATCCTCGGCTAGAACACCCAGTGCATGATTGATGTTGCCCGCCTTCGAGCCTTTGTTATCCGGTCTGCGGAGATAGCGGACATCATGCTCCTGGCAGAAATCGCGCAGCCAATCTCGACGTCCATCGTCGAGAACGAGCACCTGAACGTCTGGATGGTCGCTGGCTTTCGCACCGACGATCGTCCGCTCTAGCACTGACTGCTCTTCGTTATACGTGGCAATCATGACTGCCACTTTTGGGGAAGGTGCCGGCTGCCACCACGACTTGTGCCGCTCGACTTCCGAGGAGCGCTCCATTGTCCGCGTCATGATGGTAAAGGCACTGAGCGAGGAGAGTACGGACAACGCCTCCAGTGCGAAGAATGACCAGCTGAAAAGACAGTCGAACGTCCATCCCGGGGGAGCCAGCGTTGCTGTTCCCCGCCACCAAATATAACGCACGGCTAGGATCATCCCTATTCCGAACAAAAGTGTCCTGTGCGTGCCGTTCTTGTTATCGAGCAAATGCGGCAGGAGGAACGCAAGTCCCAGTGCAAGGGCGATATGCGCAAAGCTTGATTGCAGTTCGCTGAGATAAAGGAAAGTTTCCACGCGTTAGCCCCGCCACCCCCTCAACCAGTCAAAGGTGCGGCTCTCGAAGAAAACCCTGCCGGTCCTGCCCGCTAGGCACCGGAGGTTGGGATCGCTGCGGAGCGCCGGAACATCAAGGGCCACGTCGTATCGCTGCAGGTGTCGCTGGCTCGGTGCGATCGCCATGTTCTCGTAAATCGTGGCGGCACCTGAACCAGCGAGGCGTATCACCGAACCCTCAAGTACTGTCCGGCTCTGGCTTAGGCGAAAGGTTGCGGGCGCCCCCACCCTCAGAGTGTTATAGACACTTTCCGATACAGATAGGGTCACGATCGCGGAGTCGCAGTCTATCAGCCGTAGGAGGTCCTGGCCGCGCTGCACTGTTTCTCCAGATGCGGAAAGATACTCCCAGAGCGCGCCATTGACATTGGCCACCAGATTCGAGGCGGACAGGCGGTTCACACGGAGGCGTTCGTTTGCAATCCGCTCCGAAACGGCCTCGAGGGCGAGCTTTTTCGAGTCAAGTTGCGCCTTTAACTCCAATCGCTGAACGTCGATCTCGGATATTCTCTGTTCAGAATATGGGGCGTCGTTAAACCCGTCCCCGAGAAAGACACCGCGATCCGCGGCCTTCCGCGCGACAAGAACTTCCGCCGCCTTCGCCTCAGCGCTCGCCACTTCGAGAGCGGAAACTTCTGCTAAAGACTGCGCCTGTTCGAGAGACTGAGCGGTCGATACTCCCTGTCCACTCAGCCGCGAAGATCGTTCTCGGCTCAGTTCGGCGTACCGTAGACGAGCCTCCGCAGCAGCCCGGGCAGATTCAGCCGACTGCGCCTGTGCTTCAAGCTGGCGCTTTCGCTCCTCACTGTAGATGGTCGCTCGGCTTTGCAAGAGCTTTATGGACTGATCGAAAGACGAAATGACCGTTTGAAGCCGCGCAATTTCCGCCTGAGCATCTGCCTGCTCCAATTCAAGATCTAGCAGACGGATGCTATCGACAAGCGGATCCTCGATCGTTCCCAGGGGATCACCCTGGGCAACTTGAGCGCCGAGAGGCCTGGAAACGATATCTATCTTACCTGCGACGGGAGCGCGAGTGGTGGTGAGCCGCGCATTGATGAACGCGTTGGCGCTTGCACCAGCGAGCTGCTCTCCCAGCACCACATAAAGCGCGCCACAAACTAATAAAAGCCCCAGCCCGATTTTGACAGCCTTCATTTTTCCTCCGTTCGCGCGAGACAGACGAGGGTCAGTCCGCAAAACTCCCAACACAGACTTTGTGAGCACTCGCCCCCAGCGGGGCGCTCCACGGGATATCCAACTACGTCGAGGGCAAGATGGCTCAGACGAAAACTAGCCCGCAAAAAACTGGACCATGATCGTGGCAGACGTGGCGTTGCACCTTGAGTGACGCCTATTGTGGATGGGGAGAGCGCTGTAGCCGTGATGGGTGTGAAGACGGAAGCGCTTTGCGAGGCAGATTCAAAAGCCGGCGCGCCTTACAACGCAGGCGGTCTGAGAAGATTGCATAATCGTTCGCATGGCCACAAGCATTATAAGCTTTAGAATTTGAGGGATGTTCGTTGGTCGAATTGTTGAAGTAGGTCGCAATCGGGCAGGGGACGTAGTTGCCGCCTGCCGGGTTTCCAGCTGGTCATTTCACAATGGACACGGAGAGCAACTCAATGACACTAAACGATTTGTCGCCCGGCAAGGAAGCGCTGATCCAGCGTCAGACAGCCGCTACATTGCCAATGAATGTCCCATTCGGAAATTTCGTTTTGCTGTAGTTGGTGATGGGCACTCACACCAGGCCGATCTACGAGCGACTAAGCCGTGGCACGCCCCGCGAGATGCAGTTGTGAGCGTTCTCGCAGGCTTGCACCGAGAGTTCGATCAGCACGATACGCCGCAAACTGTGGCTAGGTTGATTTGGCCGAAAAAAGGCTTTGGCTCGGCAGCATAACTGCCACCAGCCTGTCCGTTATCTCAATCTAGGCTTGGCATGGCCAGCTTGCGTACATCATGAGGCATCCAGGTGCCGCGTCTGGCAAGGTGTGTTCTACGAACGATGCGGGGCACCATTTGCAGCGCCCCGCATCGTAGAAGGCCTCAGCTCCAAGCTTGAAGTGGCGGCTTCTCACCGCTGAGGAAGTACTTGCCGAGAATTGAATATTTCCATCTCACCGGGTCATGGAGGGTGTGAGTACGGGCGTTGCGCCAATGGTGGTGCTCAGCGAGCGTAGACCGCGTGCCTGCCAGTTCGAAGAGCTTGGCGTTGTACCACGCAAAGGAACGCAGTCGGGGCACTTTCATCGAATACAACGCGGGGCTCGGCACCACCTTAACGAGGCGGTTTAGAGCTATACGTGATGTCAGCCTCGCGCTGGCCGAAAACCGGATACATGCTCATTATCAGCCGATCGTACGGCTTGATACGGGCGAGGTGGTGGGATTCGAGGCACTGTGCCGCATGACAACCACGTCTGGGGAAATAATAGCTGCTGCCAACTTTCACGAAGCGACCAAAGACGCCCATGTTGCTGCCAAGCTGACAGAATGCATGCTCTTGTGTGTCGCAAGGGACATGCGCGCCTGGCTCGACGGCGGGTTGCCCTTCCAGCACGTCGGCATCAATCTTTCCGCGGCGGACTTTAATGCAGGACATCTGCAAGAGCGGCTCTGTGCGATCTTTGCGGATGCCGGCGTCCCGCTGAAGCACGTTATTCTCGAGGTGACGGAGTCCGTGTATCTCGGCCAGCGCGATCATGTGGTCGCCGAAGAGATCAAGTCCCTCCGCAACCGCGGAATGCGTGTCGCGCTTGACGACTTTGGAACGGGGTTCGCGTCGCTTACACATCTTCTGACGGTCCCGGTCGATATCATCAAGATCGACAAATCCTTCGTCGAGCGGCTGGTTCCAGGCCATGGTGCCGTGATAATCGTTGAGGGATTGCTCAGCATCGCCGCGAAGCTGGGCCTGCGGGTTGTGGCAGAAGGCATCGAGACCGACGCTCAGCTTGACCAACTCTTGTCGTTTGGTTGCAGGCTCGGGCAGGGGTATCTGTTCTCGAAAGCCGTCGATCAAGACGCTGCAACATCCTTGCTAGCGCGCTACGGTCAGCATGCGGAGATCGGACGTAGTCCGCTCAGGGCTTGATGCCGGGGGCGAGCCGCAAGGCTGTCAGTTTACCGCGCTAAAAGGTCATATCTTTCGGCAATCCGTCGGAAGCCGTGCAGCGACACGATGCTGGATGTGCTACGAGCTCAAGCCTCGCGGTGGAGCATGTCGGCTCGAGATTTGCACGTGTGGATACCACTTGGTCCCGCCGACAAGGCTCTCCCCGTTTGGATGGTCTGTATTCCATCTGATGCAACGCAACGCATTACCGGAATTGGATCCGCTACGACCGAATGACACCGCTTTCGACTACACCATCGAGTACGCCTCTGCTCACATCCGCTCGACCGTGTTCGATCTCGATCACGGTATAGAGCTTCTCGTCACGAAATGCGCTGGCGTTGACAGTCGTTACATCTTCCGCAGGCGCGGAATCGATTTCCATGAAGTCGACTTCGCGATCTGATGCGACAACCCGCGCGTCTCCAGACGTACGAGCAGCAACCGTTATCGGGCCACTTGGTGGATTGCCTTGCCATCTTGGATCATCAATGGCCGCAGTTGCCTCCAGGCGGTAGATGTTAAGAAGTTCGCCAGCAACCTCAACCTTGGGGGCGCTGTCGTGGATTTGGGCTTGGCTTTCAACAGATTTTCCGAAATTTGTGCCACTCGTCTTTTCGCCGTCGCCGCGTCTCGTCACATTAGTCATCGTTATCTCCCATTTGTTAGGCGTCGGCCCTAGATTGTGACTTTTGAGACAGCAAGGCCGTGGCTGCGATCGCACCAGCATCGGTACTAATTGGTAACAAGTGCGCTCCGCAGAAGTTCCTTCGACGTCAAACACAGTAGACGTTGGCGAGGAACCTTCATTATCGCGATCTGTCAGTTGAAGGAACATGATGGCAGGGGCCAAACTGCGCCGATTGTTAAGAGCTCTTGCATAAAAAATGCAATCCACATTCAAGCGTCACCACAGCGGTAGCTACCACTGTAGGCGAAGTTGCAGCGACTGCTTTATCGCTTGTATTTCATGAACTGGCGACCAACTCGATGAAGTACGCGGCTCTGTCCTTAGCTATCAGTACGCTTGATCTGTCAGGTGTCCCAAACGGTGACGAAGTGACGTTAACGTGGACCGAGCGCGGCGGGCATGCTGTGGAGCCTCCAAACGGCGCTGAAGGTTACGGTAGCAAACTGCTCAGCCGGAGGGTATCTGTACAGTTGGGTGGAATTATAGCTTACGATTGGTTTGAAAAAGGAGCCGTCGTTGTCTTGAATTGCGTAGAGACAAGCTCGCTCAATGATCATAAAGTTCCGCCACGATCGATATCGTGCGCCATGGAACTATGCCGCGTGCGCCATGTTGTGGAGTAAAGGAGACCACCATGACCCACAAAAAAACGGATTTAACGAGCGACGCAGAACGGACTGGGAAAAATGCTGAAGAGAACCGCGAGCAGCTGATTGCGGAAGCGGCGAAAGGCCTGAAAAAAGCGACCGCCGACATTCCAAAAAAGGACGCTTAGAGCTGGGAACTGAACCAGCGAAGTCGTGCTTCTCGAACTCAGACTAAGTGATTTAAGACAAAGCGCAGATTGGTGTCTATTTCCACCACAACCGAATGGCAGACTCGACTAATAAAGAGGCAAACCTGGCCGGCAATAGTTCTGGGACGGTGTCGTCACTTTTGCGACATTGAGAGTGAGGAGAAACTTCAAGTCTCCTGCAGATCCGCACCTCCTACCGCAATCGTCAGACGGCGATTAATCCCGGTCGTGACAATCAGGCGGTTTTTATCATTTGGCGCGTTGTTGCATCACGGGCTGAGGTTGCTGCGGCAACATGTAAATGACCATCATCAGACAGCGTGACATGGAACTATTCAATCCATCTCAAGTTGGGAAACAGGACGCTGAACGAGGCCCTCAGAGGGCAAAAGTGTATCGAGAACATTTCGAGCTGATCGTGGCCCATGCTGACCGCTATCGCCGAACCCATCTTCATCATAATCGTTGTTTGGCGCCGTAAGCTTTTTATTGGCGGTGTCCTACCCACAAATGGAATATTATGGTCAATGATCCCCAAACACTTGTCTTTATAGGTTCAGTTGGCCTGCTGAGTTGGATGCTCGCTGGCGTGATAAGCATCGTGGGATACAGACAATCATTTCATACCTGGAGACGTCTTTCGACCCATATTGCAACCGGCCTCGTCGCCGTTGGCACGATTTTAGAGGCTGTGCTGCTAATCGGTGTCGCTTCGGGATTTTAAGTCCACGTTCAATAAGATTCGTGCTCAGTTGTGGTCGAGAAAATTAAAACTGCCTTGAGCACGATCTTGACTACCCACCGTTCCTTTCGGTGCCGCTTGCATCACCTGTGCATTGCCATCGTAGGCCGACGGAGCCGGTGCAAATTATCAGGCAATTGAGCTGGTAAAAAATCCGCCCGCCAGAAAAAACTGGCGGGCATGAGACAATAAGGTCCGCTTTAACCTAGAGGCTCTCTTTTAGGGTCATACCTTGGCGGTTTGGCCGGCTTCCTTGAGATTGGCAAACTTCACTGTCGTCGGCAGCAGGTTTTCTTCCAGCCAAGCTGCCATTGCGATTTCCTGATCAAGACTTTGCTTCAAACCACTGACCAGGCCTTCGTGTCCACCCAGTTCAGCGATCGTGATCAACGACTTGTATGCGGCGATCTCGAAGTTCTCGAACGCGAAATTTGCAAAGCTATTCTTGAGAATCTCGTCACCGGCAACCGAATGTGCCATTGCGGCCATTGACCCGGTAAAGGACAACGCCAGATCCTTCAGCGAGGAGTGGTCTTCGGCAAGTGATGTCAGGATTTCTTCAAGGCGCGCAATTTGCCCTTCCGTTTCCGTAATGTGCTCTTCAAGCTTTGCTGCAATATCCGGGTAATTTTCGATCCGCTTGACCTGCGGTTTCATAATCGATAGCGCCTGATTTTCCATCGCATGTGCATTTTTCAAACCGCTCACAAAGATGTCGCGTGTTGGATTTTCGTTCATTAATCTGTTCCTGTAAAAGTCCCATCAGCAGATCAGCGAAAACCGAGGTAATCTTTGGCTCTGGCCGTTTAGCGGACGATGAATGGTTGGGGCGGGTTGGTTGGTGGATACCGGTGACACCCGAGTGTATGCCACCATTTAAAGCTGTCGGACGGTCGTTATGTTTCTCGACTGCTTATCGTCGTTCAGAGCTGGCTTCTTCGTTGATGCGATCGCGCGCAACATCGTGAACGTCTACCGCCACAGAGACAGCTTTGTCATAGACATCGGCAGCGACGTTCTCGACCTTGTCCATCGTCTTTACGGCACCATCTGATAGCCGAGATTTGACGTCGTCTGCGGCAGCGCCCAAGAGCTCGTCTTCGGAACGTGTATGCGGAAGAGCTGCACCTATTGCTGCCCCGACTGCGAACGCCAACGCTCCTCCGACCAGAGGCTGGTCCTTGAAGTGTTTCAGGACTGCGGTGTTGAGCTGCGCGCCGGTTTCCGCCGCGCTCTGTCCGGCGTTCGCAACCGCATCACCAGCTTTGCCGGCCGATCGTGTCATGTCGCGCCAAGTATGGGATAACCAGCCGGATGCGTCGTCGAACAATTTGCCCGCCTCATCTCGCAGATCGTTGTATTGACGGCCAGAAGCATCCGCAAAACCTCGAAAAGTCTTACCGCTCTCATCGACAAAATGACCAGCGCGTCGACCATCCCCATCAGTGAGCGCCTTGTAGCGACTGCCGGAGCCGTCGGTGAAATGGCTGTAATGCTTTCCACCATCCAATGTCACAGGACCGGACCGACGCATGTCACCTTGAACCGTCGCCACCGGATAGTCCGGGCCGTCAGGCTTGAGGTAGGCGGCCATACTGGTTTTGGGACCGGCCATCAGCCACGCAAGTCCCACGCCCACCAACGCCATAGGAATCGGATTGTTTTTGACCGCCGTGCCGAGGCTGGATACATATTCGCCACCACCACTCGATTTCGCGTAGGTCAAAACTTCGTCGACCAACTGGCCCGGTGACATGCGTTGTTGGATCGCGTCCAGCCTGTCTTCGATACGGCGACGGTCTTCTGCGATTTCACGTTCAATATCCGACGACGTCGGGTTTTCAGAGACGTATGCCATCAGGTTCTGTCCTTTATGATTTTTGCGTCTTGCTGCAGAGAGGCCGAGGTCCGCTCAAGCGTCAGATTGCCGCCGCGCAGCGTTGCAAGTCCACGAGAGATCAAACCCCACGCGACAAAAGCGACAAGAACCCCGACGACGGCGGACGAGAGTGCATCGGCACTATGCTCCGACATGCCTTGTGCGATTAGGTAGGCGGTGAGACCGTTGACCAAGGCAGCAAGCAAAACACCAATGGCGCAAATTGCAAGGATCAACCCCGCTGCAAATGCCTCTACTCCCGTCAGGGCACGAGCCATTTTCTCGGAAGCTTCGGTTTTGGCAAGATTGATTTCATTACGAAACAATCCCGAAATATCACCAACGAGCCCGGTCACAAGTTCTGGCAATGATCTGTCATCAGTGGTTTTAACCATCGGTGCGGGCCTCCATGCTATTTTCGGTTGAAGGCGTTGCCACTGGCCGCTCAGTGCTGGTCAGTCCATTATCCTGATTGCGCTTACGCGAGGATGCTGAGGTAGAGTGAGCATTGTGTGCGGAGGCCGTCAAGAACCTGCTGGCGGCGAGACCCGCTACCGCAGCAAGACCCAGAAAGGCGAGCGGTTGCTTTCGGCCGAAGTCTTCAGCCATTCCTGCTATTTCGCCCAGGCTACGATCCTGCATATCGTCTGAGAAAGCTTTCATTGTAGAACTGAGCGAACGTGCGAACCTGCCGATTTCCTGATCGTCACCCGATTCAAGTTCGGTTGCCACCTTATCGATCGCTATTGCGACGCCACTCATTTTACCCGCAATGAAATTCTTTTGACTGTCGCCGACATCTCTCGCCTGATCTTTCGCATCCGAGATGTGTCGACGCGCAAATTCCGTAGCTGAGTCCACGTCCTCTGAGAGTTTCTGTTTTATGTCGGAAGCCGTCGCGCCCTTGCTGCCGTTGTCTTTGAATTGATCCCCGTCGACAGCGTCCAAGGCTGTAGCCGGATCTTCTGTAGATCCCTGTTTTTCGTCTGCCATGCCAATCTCCATTAAAATAGCTGCACCGCTGCACAACCACTGATCGAACCGAGCGGAAAACATATAGTTCCGAGAGAATCTGATAATGGTGCTGGGAAGGTGCAATCCACTGGCTGAAGGCAGAGTGGAGGCAGGGAACTAAGGTTCGACCACGTTGTTAGCGGCGCACCACAGGAATTATCGGATGGGCTGCGGTCGGTCTGTCACCCGAGGCCCAGTGCGTCTTTTTAAGTCATGTATGCCCAGTAGCACGCAACCCGTGCAACAAGCTGGGAACCAAATTCATCAACTGGAGAACCAACATGTCTTCTCATTCGAAGCTTGTAATTGCCGTATTAGCTTTGGCCGCATTCCCCGGTCTCGTAGAGCCGACATTGGCTCAAGACGGTGCTGCCCAGAAATTTGCGCAGGACGCAGCCATGTCCAACAGGTTTGAAGTCGAGGCTGCAAAAATCGCTCTGGACGTGGGGAGAGATCAGTCTGCCAAGGATTTTGCGCAGGATATGCTGGATGATCATAGCAGATCTCTGGCGGAGCTCGAAAAGGCCGCTGAAGCAGAGAAGGTGTCTTTACCAACCGAGCAAGATGCGGGCACGAAGGAAAAGCTGCAGGCGTTAAGAGACGCGTCGGCCAGTGACTTTGATCAGGCGTACCTGTCGACGCAGGTCGCTGCTCACGAAGACGCTGTGCACCTTTACGACACTTACGCCAAGGGTGGCCCTGAGGGAGCGCTGAAGAACTATGCGTCGAGGACAGTTGGAACGCTGAGAACGCACAATGTAAGGATTCACGGTCTGACCCATCAGTAAGCGGTCCGCATAGCAATATCGGGAGCGAGGGGCCTGTGAAAGGAAGAGGTGTAGCCCGAACAGGAATCACCTGAAGTTGCAGGCGATATCCTGGGATGTACACCAGCGCTGATGCGCGTAAGGTTTGTTGATCGTTACCACCCGAACGTAGGCGGTGACGGCTAGGGGACCTCAGCGCCCTTGCCTGCTAACCAGGAGGACATGCAATGTCTCTCCCATCGGTGCGTGCACGCTATTCAACAGACCTTCGCGATTTTCTAGTGCACAAGGCTGCCCGATATTATGCCGACCTCGAACACCAACACCTGCTTGTCGATCGAACCATACTTGTTTTCACACGCGATCTACCTCTGTTCGGAGAAGGTGAGGTTGAGCATAAAATATGCAGGGTCCTGCATCGTCTTGCCGTAGCCGAGTTGAGATACGTACTCGCCTGTCAGAAGATAAGCAGCCCGCTTCTGTGAGTGCATAAAGCCTTCATTCTACACCGCGATCGTACCTGTATTCGCTCCGTTTGCGCCGACGAAACGAGAAATGGCTCGTCTTGGGCGACCTGCGCAAGAGTTACCTCGTTAAAATGCGCGTGGTGAATTCCGTAACTCGTCGCACGCGGAACACTAGAAATCTCCTGATTAAAAATGCACGTCGCAAGGGCGGAACTTTTGAATCATCGCCTTGTTCGTGGGAGACTCAACCGAAAGGAACGACCATGTTTATGCGAGTAGACCAGCTCCAGGCAGAGCTGCCGGCACCCAAGCGGGCCGATCCGAATGCCGCTGCAGCATTACAAGAACTATTGGGCGGTAAATACGGCGAGATGTCCACGCTCGGGAACTACATGTTTCAGAGTTTCAATTTTCGCTCAAAAGAAAAGCTCCGACCATTCTATAGCCTCGTAGCCAGCATTACAGCCGAGGAACTTGGTCACGTCGAACTTGTGAGTAACGGTGTCGCAATGCTCAACAGTGGACCGGACATTCCCGATGGAGACGCTGGTGATGGCGGCGATATTTCCGGTGCTCCATTTGAGGATATGAAGGACATTCGTCTGGCTGCGGCCTTCCTCTCGGGCGGAGGCGGGGCGATGCCCGTGAACAGTAATGGCGTCTCTTGGAACAATGACTTCATCACGACGACGGGCAACGTGGTTGTCGACCTGCTTCACAATTTCCACCTGGAATGCGGTGCGCGTCTGCATAAGCTGCGGGTGTACGAAACGCTCTCCGATCCCACTGGCCGCGAGGTTTGCGGCTATCTACTTGTGCGCGGATCGGTTCACGCCCACGCATATGCGCTCGCGCTGGAAAAGATCACCGGCGTGGACATCAAGAAGTTTCTCCCGACGCCGAATATTCCCCTCGGAAACATTCCCGAGTGCCAGAAATACCTGGACGAGGGGTCACATCGTCGTCTCTACACATTCAGCCCGAACGACTACAAGGAAATGGCAGGTATCTGGGGCAACGGCGAGGTTGCTCTGCCGCTCGATCCGCCAGGAGAACTGGAAGTTATCGACGGCATGCCCGAAGGCGGCAAAATCCACCAGCTCGTTGGTGTTCCGTCGGCGTTCACGCCAGACTATTCGCCCGAAGAAATGTTCGAGATCGCCGAAAAACTATACAAAAAATCTCGATAAAATTGATCGGCGGGCTCCGAGCCCGCCGTTTCCCGGTAATGCAACGGACTGCATTGATCTGACACGCGACGGTATTTTCGCGTTCGGTCCGTCATAAAATGATGCGACCTGGGGTGTTGCAACATATGGACGACGCGCTTTTCTTAAAAGAAGCGCGAGATGAAAGCATATGCCAGCATTAATCAAATTTGACTGCAGGGAGTGTAGGTCAAGATTTAGCCCAGTGCGCTCTCGTGCAGGTCTACACATAAAAAACCAAGCCGCCGGGTGGCGGCTTGGCCAAAGTGTCGTATTATGCAGTTTTCTTCGCGCCCTTCGGGTTCGCCGCGGTCTCACCCATCTGCGTCAGCAACGCATCGGTCTCCAGTTCTTCCTGAAGGTTGGCCTCCAGAAGTGGGATGGCATCCTTCAGACCCAGCTGCGCAGCCCAGCTCTTGAGAGTACCGTAGCGGGCAATTTCATAATGCTCCACCGCCTGGGCAGAGGAAATCAGGCCAGCATCAAGCGCAACTGAGCCCTTGTACTCCTCAATAATCTCCTCACCTTCGGAAATGATACCCTGGATTGCCTCGCACGTCTTGCCGCGCGCCGGCTTACCAATCAGTTCGAATACCTGTTGCAGGCGCTCGATCTGACCTTCTGTCTGCTCTTTGTGTTTAAGGAAAGCTGCCTTTCCTTCCTCTGATTGCGATGCACGCGCCATTTTCGGGAGTGCTTTCAGAATTTGCTTTTCAGCGAAGTAAATGTCCTTGAGCGTGTCGAGGAACAAGTCATCCAGTGTTTTCTCGGCCATGATTATCTTTCTTTGGTTAAATTAGACACATGCGAACGTTGGGGCACGCAAATATTCCGCTGATATGACGAATGGTATTTTACGGTAACAACAATGCCCTCAAGCGGTCAGAACAACCTTGATGCAGTTGTCCTTTTTGTCGCGAAACGTTTCGTAGAGGTCTGGTCCGTCTTCCAGTTTTGCGCGGTGCGTGATCAGGAACGACGGATCAATTTGGCCCTCTTCGATACGGCGCAGCAGGTCTTGCGAATACCTGTTAACGTGGGTCTGACCTGTGCGGATCGTAAGACCCTTGTTCATAGCAGCGCCGAAGGGAATCTTATCCAGGAAACCGCCGTAAACACCAGGAACAGACACGATACCGCCGGGCCTGCAGGCCATGATTGCGGAACGCAGCGCATGCGGGCGATCCGTGCCTAAAAGTGTGGCTGCCTTGACCTTGTCAACGATCGCATCAAATGACGCGGTTGCATGGGATTCAGACCCGACAGCATCAATGCATTTATCCGCGCCGTAACCGTCTGTCATGTCCTTGATATGCTCAAGGATCGTCTCATTGATCTCATCGAAGTCGATGATTTCGGCACCCAGTGACTGCGCCAGAGCAAGCCGTTCAGGAACATTGTCGATAGCGATGACACGTGCCGCACCCTGCATGAACGCGCTCTTGATGCAGAACTGCCCGACCGGACCACAGCCCCAGACGGCAACGACATCGGTTGGCTCGATCTCGCAGTTTGCTGCCGCCATCCAACCCGTTGGAAAGATGTCGCCCAGAAACAGCGCCTGCTCATCAGACATGCCATTGGGAATGATGATTGGAGACACGTCTGCATAGGGCACTCTAACGAACTCGGCCTGACCGCCAGCATATGCGCCCGTCAGATGCGAGTAGCCGAAGAGACCCGCCGTTGGATATCCAAATGCCTTGGTCGCGTTATCGGCTGTTCTGTTTGTCCGTTCGCAAACCGACCAGTTGCCCTTGAGGCACTGATTGCATTCACCGCAGCTGATCGTGAAGGGTACGACGACCCGGTCGCCCACTTTCAGCTTTTTATTGTCGCGCCCGACATCAACGACTTCGCCCATGAATTCATGGCCGAGAATGTCACCCTTTTCCATAAAGGGAATGTATCCGTCCATCAGGTGAAGGTCCGAGCCGCAGATTGCGCAGGCCGTCATCTTGATGATGACATCTCTACCATCTTCGAGTTGCGGCTCCGGAACGTCGTCGCAACGAATATCACCTTTGCCGTGCCAGCAGAGTGCTTTCATGTGTTTTTCCTTTTGTCCTAGCAGGATCCTGTGCCGACGGCATGGGTGTCCGTTATAAATCGAGCGCACACTAAGTTTGCGTCACTCGACCCGATTGTGCCGACGTCGACCGTAATAACCGCTGACGATAAGCTCCAAGAAAGCTCCGAAACCTTGTTGTTACCGCACGCGCATGAGAGGGAGGTCTAACGGTTGCCATTCTTCTCCAGATAATCGCGTGAAGTCCCTGACCCCAGAACAGTCCAAGCTCTCTTGGTCTGTCTCATGATACTAACTTGAAGTTGAAGCAGATGTTCCCTAGCGCAAAAGTTTATCGGCATTCCAACGGAACTATCGAATATGGAGCCTTTTCGGCAGCCTTGATATGAGTTGGAAAGGAGGGCTGATGACTATCAACGGCAAACCAAATCGTTTCGAAGCCAGCCAAAAGCGACCTTGCGCCCGCCAATTGCGAAATCTAGAATGCCGCCGAAACAATGAGGCGTCGGTGGAGAATTCGAGCTACTTGGGCCGGTTGAGGGGCAAGCGTATTCTTTTCATCGAAGATGAGTACTTTCTTACCGACGAGACCAGGATAAAGCTTGCACAACTCGGCGCTGTCGTAGTCGGTCCCGTGTCGACCCTTACCGCGTTCGCACTGATGGACATCGGCCACTTGGACGCTGCAGTTCTTGACATCCACCTCGACGGTGAGTTTGCCTTTGTCGTTTCTGAGGAATTGGAACGAAACGATATCGGATTTGTGTTCGCGACCAGCCACACCCCGAAAACTCTCCCCGCCCAATTCAGCGGTTTTGCGTTGTGTGAAGAAACTGCAGAGTTGGAAAAAATTTCAGCTGCGTTGTTTGTGGCAGCTAAGGATGGAAAGCTGCACTGACTATTCGCCATTAATCGCCGACCAAAGTTGCTCACGGGCACGACTGACGCGGCTCTTCACCGTTCCCAGCGCGCATCCGCACACAATTGCAGCGTGTTCATAGCTTATGCAATCGATAAAGATTAGCTGGATAGCTTTCCTTTGATCCGTCGAAAGCGCACAAATTGCTCTTTCAAGCTCGCGACCACGTATCTTCCAATCCTGGACGGCTGGAATAGTCACGCGCAATGCGGCGTCGTCGCCAAGTCCCACATCTTCACGCTTTCTGAGGCCGAATTTGGTGCAAAACGTGTTTCGCATGATCGTGAAAAGCCACGAGCGCAGCTGGGTGCCCCTCTGAAATTTATCGGAGTTGGCGATCGCTCTGGTCATTGTTTCCTGAACAAGGTCATCGACGTCACTTGGGGCGGAATGAAATCGACGCGCGAAATTTCTTAACGCAGGAATATGTTTGAGGAGCTCGGCTTCCTCGAAGCCAACCAGGCAATCTCGTTGCATTATATCTCTCCCTTAATTTAGTTAAACCTAAAATATGATATTCCGTTCCCTGAGTGCGTCAGTTTAAGGCGCTTGCCTCTGCCTGCAGCCGAAATCACATGCCTTAAGTGGATGTGAAAACAGGTGTTGCGCCCTGACATCCATTTGAGGGAACTCTTTTAATTCGCCCGGCAAACGTGAGCAGAATTTAAGCGATAGCTTTTTGAGGCTTCTCGTATTAAGCAGACCCTTTACGCACGGAGATCTTTCGATGCCGTTTAGCGACCCTCTTCATCCATTATGGAAACCCGAAAACCTCCGTCGCGCCATTCATGCTGCGGGCGTGGCACTGTGGTCGTGGAACGTTACCAACGATCGTTTCGCCATGGACGAACAGGCATTCAGGCTCTGGGGCCTGGTGAAAAACGGCGAAGTGAAATTCGAAGACTTGTCTGCCCATGTTCATCCAGCCGATCGCGACCGTGTGCGCGCCGCGTTCACGGCTACGCGGGGAATTGTCGGACCCTACGAGATCGATTTCAGAATCATGGTCGGCAATGAAATACGCTGGATATCGGCGCGCGGACTGGGTGATGATGCCGCTCTACACAATGGACAGATGTTTGGCGTATTCCTCGACGTGACTGGTCGGAAGCAGGCCGAGGAGGGCAATGAATTGCTCGCCGGTGAAATGAGCCACCGGGTGAAAAACCTTTTTGGCGATCGCTATGGGCCTCACCAACATCACGTCACTGTCGTCCAACACCGTCAAAGAAATGGCAAAAGAGTTGACTGCGCGGCTAGCAGCTCTCGGAAGAGCACACGACCTGGTGCGGCCAATCCCAGGTGCGCAGGGGCACGCCGCGCTATTGGGAGATCTCCTGTCGGTGCTTCTTGCGCCGTACGAGGATATGGGAGCGTTCAAGGGGCGCATACGGGTTGCTGTACCGCGCATGGGTGTAGGCGAAGCAGCCGCAACTGCCTTATCGATTGTATTTCATGAACTGGCGACGAACTCGATGAAGTATGGTGCCTTGTCCAAGGATACTGGCATTTTGGACCTGTCGGGTGCGACGGAGGACGGCGAAGTGACATTGACGTGGACAGAGCGCGGCGGGCCGGCGGTGGATGCACCGAAAAGCGAAGGGGGATACGGGAGTAAACTGCTCAACCGCAGCGTATCCGGTCAACTCGGTGGGACGATCGAATACGATTGGTCCGAAAAAGGGGTTGTTATCGTTTTAAAACTGAGTGGTGAAAAGCTCGCCGAATAAGCTGAGCGAGCTTGCATCTGGTTGCTGATGACGAAAGTGAACATATTTCACGTCTACATGTAAGTGCGAGAGGATCGATAAACGGAGGTGACGGCGGCCAAAATTGCTTCGTGTACGTCGCCCGTTCCCTCGGTGTCTAATAGATACCAGCTTTTGCACCTCACTGATCAGAAATTGGAACGCCCTATTTTCGGGGTCGACAATTCGTTCTCCGTCAACCTATTGGCACTTCCACGTGCTTCCGGGGGCAGTGCTAGAGATCTAGGCGGTTTGAGTTGCTGGCCGACGTGTTTGATATTGCCTCTAATATTTCAAAGACTATCCCTGTAAAAAGAGTGGCGTAACCATCAACCGATCTCATGCACCGGCCATAATCTTTAACGAGAATAAAGGCGTCTTCTCGCGTAACGCGATAAGCAGTCTCGAACGGGTGCCTGTCTATTACTGTCATTTTGAGGCGTCCGATGACACCAGCGCGATCATCTTGATGGACGGTTTCGAGAAGGCTCTCTGCAGGAAGACCTCGATCGACGTTGGAATAGTCAACGCCCATAATCTCTGCGTAGCGCCGATCGGCCCAAAAACTCTTTTCTACAATGTCCCAAGTGTAAAGCCTCCTTCCATTACCGGATGCGGCGAACTTGGCTGAGAAAAATAGCCGGGTATACCGTTCAACTCCCTTCAAGAGCAGGAATTGCACTCAAGGGTTCGTAGCTTCAGTTCTAATGAGGAATATGCGGAGATGGATAAAGCGCCGCGCCAACCTTCCGAGCGGCGGCCGCTAGGCGCTTATCCCTCGTCCACAAGCTGGATCGTCGGTCCAGGAGAGTTGAAGTCAACAAATGTGCATCAGTATAGCCGATCCCCATGCTAAATATCGAATGGCGATCAATGACTGTCATCACCTCTGCATGGGTTGCAACTACTGCTTCACGCTGAGCTGTGAGAAACGCTAATACCGCATCCCGTTCTCGCAGACTACCCAAGGCCAGTTCACCTACAACGCGGCAAGCGCGAAAATCCGTGCAAGCGCCCTGCGCGGCGCCATCGGTGTGCCCGGATGCTCGGGCCGGTCCTGCACAAGCAAGGCGCTGAAGGATAGGGAAACCCGATTTCGTCCTTGTGGGGGGGGGGGAGGGGGCATGCCCTCACCGCAGTTCGTACCCCAAGGCAAGCCTGATACAGGTGTTACGAATATCCGTAACGTCACCTCTCCACATTGGTGCCGATGGCTTCGGCCGGAGAGCCGGTGTGTCGTGCCCCGGACGACCTTTTGTGAATGGGAGGATACAAACCACGAAAGACGAAACGTTGGTTCGCGATCAGTGAGGATGCGCCTCTCGCATTCTTCGCCGGCATTTGGACGGATTGGCATGGTGCTCGTGGTTCAATGAAAAACCTGCGCGACGGCCACGAGCTATTCGGCTTCCTGACCTGCGAGCCGAACGATGTCGTAAAGCCGATCCATCGAACGGCAATGCCCGCCATACTGACAACGGCTGAAGAAGTCGATGTATGGATGAACGCACCATGGGAGGAGGTGAAGGCGCTTCAACGGCCGCTGGCTAACACTGAGCTCTTGCTTCTACCGCTAAAGGCCGAGCAGCAAGGAACACTTCTAGTTTAAGGTCGTTCGGATTGCCTATACGCGAGTAAACCTGTCAAGTTTGCTGGCATGACCACCGGAGACGGCATGCGGATCAACGACCTCTTTTACCTGCTCGATAAAAAAATCCTGATTATGGATGTCCATGACGGGCTTTCTGACGCATCCAAACGGCAACTGGCGCTGGCAGGTGCAAGCATTATCGGACCACTGAGCAACGTGAACGATGTCCTCCTCGCGATCGCTTTGCATGAGCCGGATGCGGTTATCATCGAAGCTCGGGCGGACGAAAGAGACATCGTTCAAATTGGTCGCAGGTTCGAAAGCCTGAAAGTCCCCTTCATATTCGCGTCAATCTCCACAAGAGCTAAGGATTTCTTACAAGGCGGCTTTAATCTTAACGGAGATGTCGAGGAACTGCGAAACATCACACACGCCCTGTTTTTGAAGCCTGTTAAGGATGACCTTCATTGATCTCGCCCGGCCTGGATACTTCGTCGTCGACATTGGCCTGAAAATAGTCAAGAGCGACCCCACGAACAATTGGAAGGAGATCTCTGGCCGGATCGGACAAGTCGAACTCGGGGTTATCCATAATCAGCAGCAACGCTCGCTCGATAATCACTTTCCTCGCCGCGCCTGTCGACGCGAACCGCTCGACAAGTTCAGTCAAAACGGCACGAATGGAAACTTCACGGAAATAATTTGGATCGGCGCTGGTCACGTCTCACCTCCTGTTGAGCAGGCAAGAGCACGTATGAACCCTCAGCCATTTCCGCCTACAAAAAAGACTACAGTCTGTGGAAATGGTGGTATGATTGTACGCTCCCTGACGTGAAATGCAATTTTTAAGGCACGCTGTGTACGCTTTTAGACAACAACAAGCTTTGGGCGGGTGGGGAGATCGAGGGGCGGGGCCGTCAGGGGGAGCCCTTCGAAGGCGGCTGGGTTCCTCGCAAAACCCAGCCTATTGGTCCGCCGCAATCTACTGGCTTTCCGATCCTACCCTCTAACAAACGATCTCCAAGGTCAGTGACGATCGGCGGCAAAGAAGCGCTGCGACACTCTCCTCGCTTCGCGACAGACCGCCTTCGATAGCGGTGCCTTCTGACCCTTTTTCGGCAGTATCGAGCATCCACCCAGTTCAAGTTTCGAGAAACGAGACCAGTCCGGCCTTGAAGGTTTGTGCAGCAACGCTGATCCGCCCGTTGGATCCCTTTCCGAATACCTACTTGCCTTGCCTCGATCATTCGTAGCAGCTCTGCCACGCGCTGCGCCATCGGCTGAAAAGGTGTTTCCGACCGTCTTCGAATCGGCCATCGCGTAGGCTACGACACGCTCAGGTCAAGCTCTTTCCTCCATTCCCCGATCGGCGCCTGTACCTCTCGAGCCTTGGGCAAACTGTGTAGTAGGTATTGTTGGCGAAAGCCATGGAAAACACCTCCAAAACCGAGATGGCCACGATAAAGGCGGCTCGCTGACCCACCTTTTCTTGGCTATGCTGTGCGACCTGGTGCCGTCGATAAGTAACATCTCCAATGGGAACTTAAAATACTTGCGCTTGTTCGGCTCCCTAACATCCTGAGGAGTATCAAATGAGACGTCGCGTTGACTTGGCTGCATCAGTTGCAGTGGCACTTTTTACTTGTACCGCTGCATACGCGCAGCAAGGTGATGGTACGGAAGTTCAGATCACCACCAACGTGTTCAAGCCTAATAAAGTCGCGCCGAAAAGCGAGCGGATAGGGCAGTTGAAGGCACCGGACGGCTTTTCTGTACAGCCCTTTGCTCAGGGTCTCGGCAATAGCCGCATCATTGCGGTTTCCGACAAGGGATTTGTTTATGTCAGTCGCCGAGAAGAAGGCGATGTGCTTCTTCTCAAAGATGAAGACGGCGATGGAAAGGCCGATCGGGCGCCGATCCAGGTTCTCTCCCGCGCCCAGGCGCACGGATTGGCAATCAAGGGCGACAAGCTCTACCTCGTGACGGTGAAGGAGGTGTTTGTCGCCGACATCAAGACGGACGGCACACTTGGCGAACCTGAGATGATCATCGGCGATCTGCCGGATTCAGGCCAGCATCCAAACCGCGTCCTCGCTTTCGGACCCGACGGCATGCTTTACATCAGCGTCGGCTCAACCTGTAACGCGTGCAACGAGAGCAATCCGGAAAACGCGACGATCATTCGTGCGACGCCCGACGGGAAGAGCCGCACCATCTTTGCGTCGGGATTGCGCAACACGATAGGCTACGATTGGCAGCCGCAGACCGGGGAACTCTGGGGCCTCGATCATGGTATCGACCTGATGGGCGACGAGGTTCAGGCTGAGGAACTCAACAAGATCGAACAGGGCAAGCAGTACGGTTGGCCACATGTTTACGGTGCAGGTGACATCTATCCGCAGTCGACGCCTGTTGGCGGTGTGACCAAGGAACAATGGCGCGACCAGAGCCAGCCAATGGTGATCGGATACACGGCACATGCCGCTCCGATGCAGATGAAATTCTATCACGGGACGTCGTTTCCGGCGGAGTTTGCAGGCGATGCGTTTGCGACCATGCGCGGATCGTGGAACCGCAACCCTGCTTCGGGTTATGAAATCGTCCGCATTCACTTCGAAAACGGTCAGCCCAAGAGCATTGAACCCTTCCTGACAGGCTTCTTGACGGACGGCGGAAAGACGCATTTCGCCCGTCCGGTGGGTCTTGCCGTCGCGAAAGACGGTTCGCTGCTGATGGCGGATGACGCCAATGGCGTGATCTATCGAGTTGCCTATAACGGCGATGCCAAAAAAGCCAAGTCAGCGGCCACAACTCCCGCAGATGTGATGGTAGCCCAGGCGAAAAAAGGCGCAGATGTGCCCTTGGCCTTGGCTCGACCCGAGACAGAGACACAAGGAAAAATCACAGTCTCTACCGAGGCGTTCTCGAACAACCAGCCGATCCCAGCGAAGTACAGCGAATATGCAGAAGGCGTTTCGCCCGCCCTGAAATGGAGCGCGGTGCCGAAGGCCGCGTCCTACGCTATTGTCATGGAAGATCCGGACTCTTCGCCTCTCAAGCCTTTCGTTCATTGGTTGGCTTGGAACATCCCGGCTACAGTCACGACGCTCCCAGAGGGTCTGCAGGAACAGCTTCGCCTTGTAGAACCGGAGGGTGTTTTGCAGGGTCGTAACACATCGGGAACGCACGGCTATTTCGGGCCTAAGCCGCCTCCTGGCGAAAAGCCGCACCACTATCACATTCAGGTCGTCGCACTCGACTCCATGATCGATCTGCCCCCGACATCTGACCGCGACGCGCTCTTGTCTGCGATATCCGGCCACGTGATCGCGAAGGGTGAAATCGTCGGTACGTATCAGCAGAAGATCGAGCCACCCAAGCAATAACGACCGAATCCCAGCTTTAAAGGAAACAACATGCGCGTTTTACAATTTGCAATTGGCACCGTTGGTCTGACGGTCATACTATCGTCGTCTCCTGCAATGGTCTGGGCCCAACAGCCCGCCCCAGCACCCGCCGAAACTGCTCAACAGCCACAGCAGGCTGAACAGGCAAAACCTGATGCTCAGATGCAGGCCGTTCTCGATGCTTTGAAAGGGCTTGATGCCAAACCCTTTTCGGGACTGACTGTGCCAGAGGCCCGTACGCAGGCAAGCGCTGCCGACGCCGCACGCACGGTGCAGAGGGACAAGAAGATCTCGCCGATGCCGGAAGCGGGCGTCGCAACGAAAGACATTGCGATACCAACTGCAGCGGGAGCGTTGCCAGCTCGCGTCTACACTCCGGAAGGGAAGGGACCGTTTCCGGTCATCCTGTATTTCCATGGCGGTGGATGGGTTGTCGCCGATATTAACACATATGATGCAACGCCCAGAGCTCTTGCCCTGGGTTCAAAAGCCATCGTCGTATCCGCCGACTACCATCACGCGCCGGAAAGCAAATTTCCGGCTCAGCATGATGACGCTTGGGCCGCCTATACCTGGACTGTCGAAAACGTCCACGCGCTGAATGGGGATGCCAAGCGGATCGCGGTTGCAGGCGAGAGCGCCGGCGCAAATCTGGCGGCGAATGTCGCGCTGATGGCAAAGGCAAAGAAAACGACGATGCCCGTTCACCAGTTGCTGGTGTACCCCATTGCTGGCAACGATATGAACACCCCGTCCTACCAAGAAAACGCCAACGCCGCGCCGCTCGGCAAGGCGGATATGGAGTGGTTCGTTTCGCACGTCTTCAAGTCAAAAGATGAAACCGCGGATCCACGGATCAATCTGGTCGGTCGCAACGACCTTGAAGGGCTGCCGCCTGCGACTGTCATTACCGCACAGATCGATCCGCTGCGCTCCGAAGGCCAAGCCTATGCTGGAAAACTAAAGGCTGCTGGCGTGAAGGTGAATGCACTTAACTACGACGGCGTGACCCACGAATTCTTTGGAATGGCCAAGGTTGTGGACAAGGCCAAAGATGCGGTCGATGCGGCCAATGCCGATCTCGTCAAAGCGTTCTCCAAAGCAAAATGACGCCTCAGAAAGGGCTATGAAGATGAAGTTCTCAAACCTATCCTACCTGGCGTTATCCGTCGCTCTGCTGGCACAGCCTCTTTTGGCTGAGGAGCTGAAGCCCAAGCCTGCTGGAGATGCCGCGCCCATGATGGTCGTGGATCGGCCAACCTTCGTCAGCGTCGTCTCGAGCGCGAACGAATTCGAGATCAAATCCAGCGAACTGGCTTTGCAGAATGCGTCATCGGGGGACCTCAAGGAAGCGGCAAAGATGATCATCGCCGATCATCAGAAGGCGGGCGAGAAGCTGAAGGGCATACTCGATAAAAAGGAAGCGCCGCTGCCGTCCCCAATCGTCCTTTCGCCCAAGCACCAGAAGATGCTCGATCAGTTGCAGGCCGCGAAGGGCAAGGATTTCGATACGCTCTACCTTGATATGCAGGTACAAGCGCATCTCGAGGCGATCGCACTGTTTCGGACCTATGCAGGCTCCGGCGACGACCAGACCGTCGTTGGCTTTGCGAAGGAAACATTGCCAAGCCTGGAGACGCATCTGTCGCATGTGAAGATGGTTGTCGCCAAGCAGTAGGCCGTTTTGGTCGCGTCTGCTTTCGGATCTCTGTGGCTTTTTGCCTTCGGCGGTTTTGGCGAACCGTTCGAAGGTATTTTTCTGGAAACTGATGCCGCGCCAGAGGGGTTTACGCTCAGCGGGAGTGAGACGCGGGAGAGACCTCTGCCTAGCACTGGGTGATGCCGCGACATCGTTGCTGAGTATGGAGTTGATGCCTTGACCGACAATCTGACCAAGTACCGATCCAAACGCGACTTCAAGCAGACGCGCGAGCCAAGCGGAGAGATCGAAGTCAAGGCGTCGAACCGCCGCCGCTTCGTCATCCAGAAGCACGATGCGACCCGCCTTCACTACGATCTTCGCATCGAGCTCGATGGTGTGTTCAAGTCCTGGGCGGTGACGAAAGGCCCGTCTCTCGATCCCGGCGACAAGCGGCTTGCCGTCGAGGTCGAGGATCACCCTCTGGACTACGGCGACTTCGAGGGCACGATACCGAAGGGTCAGTATGGCGGCGGCACGGTGATGCTGTGGGATCGAGGCTACTGGGAGCCGGAGGGGAACAAGACGCCCGAGCAGGCGCTGGCGAAAGGCGACTTCAAGTTCACGCTGGAAGGTGAACGGCTACATGGAAGCTTCGTGCTGGTGCGGATGCGCAACGACCGCGATGGCGGCAAGCGGACGAACTGGCTGCTGATCAAGCACCGCGACGACTACGCTGTCAACGAGAATGGCGCAGCTATACTGGAAGACCATCAGACCTCCGTCGCTTCCGGCCGAACCATGGAAGCAATCGCCGCTGGCAAGGGCAAGAAGCCTAAGCCGTTCATGACGCAGGGCGATACGGTCAAGGCAGACGCGGTATGGGACAGCAACGAGGGTCTCGCCGCCGAGGAACGCAAGGCTGGTACGAAAAAAGCGTCTAAGGCAACGACGGCTCGAACAAAAGCAGCCAAGTCTTCACCTGCCAAATCGGCGATGCCAAGCTTTATCGCACCGCAACTCTGCGAGAGCCTGACTCGTCCGCCGGCTGGCAAGGGCTGGATTCATGAGATCAAGTTTGACGGCTATCGCGTCCAGATGCGCGTCGTCGGTGGCGAGGTCACGCTGAAGACCCGCAAGGGACTGGATTGGACGTCGAAGTGGCCGGCGATTGCAGAGGCGGCGTCGGCGCTTCCGGATTGTATCATCGATGGTGAGATCTGTGCGCTCGATGAGCAGGGCGCACCTGACTTTGCGGCTCTGCAGGCGGCGCTGTCAGAAGGAACGACGGACGATCTCGCCTATTTTGCTTTCGATCTGCTGTTCGAGGGCGACGAGGATTTGAGGGAGTTTCCGTTGACGCAGCGCAAGTCCCGTCTGGAAGCGTTGATGTCCGACGCTAGCGAAGATCCTCGCCTCCGGTTTGTGGAGCATTTCGAGACAGGTGGCGACGCCGTCCTGAAGTCGGCCTGCAAGCTGTCGCTCGAGGGTATAGTGTCCAAACAGGCAGATGCTCATTACGTCTCGGGTCGGACGAAGACATGGGCGAAATCCAAATGCCGTGCCGGCCATGAAGTCGTCATCGGCGGCTACGCCAAGACCAACGGGAAATTCCGCTCACTGCTTGTGGGCGTCTTCAGCGGCAAGCACTTCGTCTACGTTGGACGCGTCGGAACGGGCTACGGCGCCAAGACGGTCCAGCAACTTCTGCCGAAGCTTCAGAAGATGGAAACATCGAAATCTCCTTTCACAGGGATCGGAGCGCCGAAGAAGACGGAGGATATCGCTTGGCTTAAGCCCCAGTTAGTCGCCGAGATCGAGTTCGCCGGATGGACCGCGGATGGTCAGGTTCGACAGGGTGCGTTCAAGGGCTTGCGCGAAGACAAGCCCGCCGCAGAGGTGGAAGCCGAGGAGCCTGCAGCACCAGCGGACGCGGATGTCCCTGACCCTGAGACGGAAAAGCCCCCATCCAGACGATCTCGGAAGGGCGCAAAGGAAGAGGTCATGGGCGTCATGATCTCGAGCCCTGACAAGGCGCTCTGGCCGGACGCGGGTGACAAAAAGCCGGTGACCAAGGTCGATCTTGCTCAGTACCATCAAGCAGTCGGCGAGTGGATGATCGATCATTTAAAAGGTCGCCCATGCTCGATCCTTCGTTGTCCTGATGGCATCGGTGGGGAACAGTTCTTCCAGCGCCACGCCATGTCCGGAACATCCAATCTTCTGGAGCTAGTGACGGTCTTTGGTGACAAGAAGCCTTACCTCCAGATCGATCGGGTCGAAGGTCTCGCCGCCATCGCTCAGATCGGCGGCATCGAACTTCACCCCTGGAACTGCATGCCCGACCAGCCGGAAGTTCCAGGTAGGTTGGTATTCGACCTCGATCCCGGCCCGAATGTCGAGTTTTCGGCCGTGGTCGACGCTGCGCGCGAGATACGCGATCGACTAGAAGAACTGGGTCTTGTCAGCTTCTGCAAAACGACCGGCGGCAAGGGACTGCACGTCGTGACGCCGCTTGCCACATCCAAGGGTAAGAGGCTGAGCTGGGACGAGGCTAAAGGCTTTGCGCATGACGTCTGTCAGGATATGGCGCGGGATAATCCGGATCTCTACCTCATCAAGATGGCGAAGAACCAACGAGAAGGGCGGATATTCCTCGACTACTTGCGCAATGACCGCATGGCGACGGCGGTCGCGCCGCTGTCTCCACGAGCACGTGCTGGTGCGACGGTGTCGATGCCTTTGAACTGGACACAGGTGAGGGCTGACCTCGATCCAACGCGCTTTACCGTCAGGACAGTGCCGGGTCTCCTGAAGAACAGCACGGCTTGGGCGGACTACCATGAGGGCCACCGCTCGCTGGAGCAAGCTATCAAGCGGCTGAACAAAGCTCGCAAGGCGTCCGCCTGACGGCTCCCTATTTTGCCCGTGTTTCTGCGGCGACGGACTTCTTCAGAGCGTCCATGATGTTGATGACATTGCTTGGCTTCGAAGGCAATGCGGGATTTTTCGCCTTGCTTCGCGCCGGCTTCTTCTGCTGTTTCTTTTTCGCCTTGATGATGTCGAGCAGACGGTCCTGCACGGGATCGACCACCATCTTCGCATCCCAGGGCTTCGTCTGCTTTTTGATCAGCTTTTGGATAAGCGGCATCATGTCGGCGTCCGGTTTTTCATCCGAGATGCTGTCGAAGTAGCTATCTTCGTCGCGAACCTCGTCGCCATAGCGCAGCGTCCACAGGACAATGCCCTTGCCGCGCGGTTCCAGCATGACGGCGCGTTCACGGCGCGAGATCACCAATCGCGAGATTCCGACCATGTCCTGCGACGCCATGGCATCTCGGATCACGGCGAAAGCTTCCTGGGCGACTTTTTCGCTTGGGGACAGGTAGTAGGGGGTGTCGAGCCAAATCCACTCGATCGTGTCCCGCTCGGTGAACGTCGAGATGTCGATCGTGCGGGTGCTGTCCAGAGCGACGTTCTCCAGCTCGTCATCTTCGAGGATGATGTAGTCGTTCTCACCGCGGGCATAACCCTTGACCTCGTTCTCCTCCTTCACGTCCTTGCCGGTAACGGAATCCACGTAGTGACTGACCACGCGGTTCTGGGTGGTTCGGTTAAGGGTGTGGAAGCGAACCTTCTCGCTCTCCGACGTCGCCGGCATCATCTGAACCGCGCAGTTGACGAGAGAGAGCTTGAGGTGGCCTTTCCAATAGGGACGAACAGCCATGTCGGTATCCTCTTAACCTGCGCGGCGGGCGGGTGCCGCCGCCTTCGCCTTACCGGCAACCTTCTTGGTTCTTGAACTGCTTGCGCCCGCATTGGCGTTGGCTGCGGTCCGGCTGGACTTGGGCTTCTTGGCGCCGAGGCCGGCGCTTTCGCGCAACGCCTGCAGGAGATCGACGGCCTTTGCCGCAGGAGCAGCCTTCTTCTTCGGAAGCGAACGTCCTTCGATCTTGGCTTTGACGAGTTCCGTCACAGCTTCCTCATACCGGTCGTCGAAGGTGCTCGCATCGAAGCTGCCCTTCTTCTTCTCGATGATGAGTTCGGCGATCTCCAGCAGTTCCGGATCGCTCTTGACGTCCGGTTGATCCTCGAACGCCTCCTGCGACGACCGAACCTCGTAGTCGAAGTTGAGAGTGGAAGCGATGAGGCCATTGCCATGAGGACGAATGAGGACTGTGCGTAGGCGGCGAAAGAGAACCGTTCGTGCAATCGCTGCGACCTTGGCCTTCTTCATGCCTTCCCGAAGCAGGACGTAGGCTTCCGTGCCCATCTTGTCTGGCGTCAGATAGTAGGGCTTGTCAAAGTAGACGGTGTCGATCTCGGAGCATGGAATGAAGGATTCAATCGCAAGGGTCTTGTCGCTATCCGGGACGGCGGCTGCAACTTCCTCAGGTTCGAGGACGATGTAGTGACCGTTCTCCGTCTCGTACCCCTTCACTTGATCGTCCTTCTCGACGGGCTCTCCCGTCTCGCCATCGATGAACTCTCGCCTGACCCGATTCCCCGTCGCCCTGTTGAGGGTGTTGAAAGCGATGCGCTCCGAGGCTGACGCCGCGGTATAGAGCGCAACGGGGCACGACACCTCTCCGAATTTGATGAAGCCCTTCCAGTTTGCTCTCGGGGAACCCATGGCACGCGTACTCCTGACACAACCGACGCGATTCAAACCGAATCGCCTCGCGAATCGTTCCGGGCAAAATGAATCGTTTTTCAATGACTTAGCAGGATGCGTCCGCTCGTTATGCGAGTCTCTCCTATGATGCTGATTCGCATGCATCTTTCAGGCTCGCAGCGCGTTTGCCTCCGCAACCTAATTAAAAAGGAGGTCTGTGATGACCAAGCGCGAACTGATCGATACCGGCACCGACAAGCGTTATGTCCGCCGCGACGAAGACGGGAAGTTCAAGGAGAGCGTCGACGTCTCCCGTTCGCTCTCGGCCGACGCGCGCCATGACGCGAAGCACGATACGAAATCGGGCGAGGGCGACAAGGGCGACCGCAAACGCTGACCGCATAGGTGAAGATCGCCACGTTCAACGTCAACGGCGTCAACGGTCGCCTTGACGTCCTCCTGCGATGGCTTGACGAGGCGAGACCGGACGTCGTCTGTCTTCAAGAGCTTAAAGCCCCCTCCAACAAGTTTCCTCGCAAGGAGTTGGAGCGCGCTGGCTACGGCGCGGTGTGGCAAGGACAGAAGTCTTGGAACGGCGTTGCCATTCTCGCGCGGGGTCAGGAGCCGCTTGAGACGAGACGAGAACTTCCCGGCGATCAGGATGACAGCCAAAGCCGCTACATTGAGGCCGTCATCGACGGGATTGTTTTCTGCTGCCTCTACTTGCCAAACGGCAACCCCGTTCCGGGGCCGAAGTTTCAGTACAAGTTGGATTGGTTTCGGCGGCTGCATTCCTACTCCGCCGTACTTTTGGAACTCGGTGTCCCAGTCGCGCTCGTGGGCGATTTCAACGTCATGCCAACCGACCTCGACGTCTACAAACCGGAGCGCTGGATCGACGACGCACTGTTTCGTCCGGAGGTGAAGAAAGCATATGCCGATCTAGTGGACCAAGGCTGGACGGATGCACTGCGGCACCTCCATCCAGACGACCGCATCTATACTTTCTGGGCATACTTCCGAAATGCATTCGCACGCAACGCCGGCCTCCGGATCGACCACTTTTTGCTCAGCCCGGATATCGCCGACAAACTCGTGAGAGCCGAGGTCGACAAGCATGTCCGCGGCTGGGAGCACGCCAGCGATCACGCGCCGGTTTGGATAGAACTGATCGAGAAGACAGCAAAACAAAGGAGAGAGAAATGATCGACGATCGCAAGTGCGAGGTCCGCGCCAAGCTGGAGGAGTTGGTTGATGGCCTCGTCGTAAATGGCGTCAGTTACGAGGACGCCTGCAGTATGATTGTCGTGGAGGTCAACGCACTCATTGTGGCCCACGAACACGATCCGGATCCCGCTGACGATGAAGCCGTTGATGAACCGGCCAATGACTGGCCGGCGGCGGAAGAAAGAAGACCTGTCGAATAAAACGTACCGCGGCCCCTTAGGGAAATTTCACGAGGGGCCGCTCGAAGCTTACTGGGGCGGCTGACCATTGGACGCCGACATGCCGCCATCCACAGGCAGGTTGACCCCCGTCACGAAGCGCGCATCGTCGCTTGCAAGAAATGCGATCACCGCCGCGACGTCCTCCGGTTCTCCCGGTCCCTCAAGTGCGAACCGTTCGTTGAACTTCGCAATCAGCTTGTCGTCGTCCATCATCTCCTCGGTCATGCCTGTCCGTGTCAGGCTTGGGCACACCGCATTGACCCTGACTCCGTCTTTTCCGTGGTCCATAGCCATAGCCCGCGTGAGATTGGTGACAGCACCCTTGGCGGCGTTGTAGGCGGCCATGCCCCAGTCGCCGCCTATGCCGGACACCGAGCTGACGTTGACGATCGAGCCGCGCGACGTCTTCAGATGCGGGATCGCTGCACGGCTGGCGTAGAAGACGCCATCCACATCCGTTGCCATCACTCTACGCCAGTCGTCTGTCGTCAGGGTGCCGACGTCGCCTTCGGCGACAACACCTGCATTGTTGACGAGAACGTCCAAGCGTCCGAACTTCTCGACGGTGCGAGAAATCAGCTCCTTTACCTCGTCCTCATTCGACACGTCCGCCTCGGCGATCATAAATTGATCATCACGGAAAGGCTTGGCGACCTCTTCGAGCTTCGATCTCGTGCGGCCGACCAGTGTCACGACAGCGCCTTCGTCGAGAAAACGCTCCGCTGTCGCCTTACCTATTCCTGAGCCTGCGCCAGTCACGACGACGACCTTGTCTGCAAATCGCTGCATTGAAATCTCCTTGAGTGCGCAGTGGTGCATCCGCTCGAACGGGAGATATGCGGGGTTGTTCCCGATCCAGGGGCTCGGCCGTTTCGAGGGACACCGTGACCATAACGAGAATGTCAGTGCCGGTCTGGCAGCGAAGCGGAACGAACATTCGGAATGCAGGTTGATTGAATGCAACAGGAAAGCCCCATGACGTCGTCACATCTCGCGACCCTAGTCTCTCTTTTCATCATCCTTGTCGGCGCGACCTACCTCGTCGCGAATCCGGATCGAGTGTTGGCCGCGGACAGAGGAAACAAACTCGTGTCCCAGGCGGTCGACCCTGCTGGGAAGCCTTTGCAAATTGTGCAGGCGGAACGCACCCAGAAACAAACCGCCTCTCAAAAAGGAGTGGTTCGCGCCGATCATCTGGTGATCCTGTTCCACGGGATCCGAGGACGAGGGTCCGTTATGCAGGCGGTGGGAAATTCCTGGCAGGCGACGCTTCCGGACACGGCATTCGTCGCGCCGGACGCGCCGTTTCCGCATAGGTCAGGCGGTCGTCAGTGGTTCGCCGTTGATGACCAGATCATGCGTCCCGAGCGGATCGACGCAGCGCGTCGAGCGTTCGACGGCGTGGTCTCCGAGATCATCAAACGGGAAGGGTTCGAAAACACGCTCGACCGGGTGGCCTTCGTCGGGGTCTCGCAAGGCGCGATCATGGCGCTGGATGCGGTTGCTTCGGGTCGTTGGAAGGTAGGATCTCTCGTCACCTTCGCCGGACTGTTGCCGTTACCGCCGACTTCTTCTTCTGTCGAAACGGAAGTCTTTATGATGCATGGTTCTGCTGACAGGACCATACCAGCCGCTGCGACGACGACTGCGGCGAACCAACTCAAAGCGGCGGGGTTTCCCGTGACGTCAAAAATCTATCCTGGCGTCGGTCACACGATCTCTTCGGAAGAAGCCCGAGATGCCGCGATCTTTCTTCGCGACCGTTTCGAATAGGCGCCGGCGAAAGGGGGCGTCCAGGATCCCTATTGGAAGTCCCCAACCGAAAGGCGCGGTATCTACAAGAGGCATCCTTCATCGCACCACGCTCGCCGCTTGAGCTTTCCTGATCATGTTGTAACCATGGCTTCGGCCAATTACGGCCAAGGAGGATTCGGGAATGTGGAAGTCGGTTCTGATTGTCGCCTCACTCACGTCTTTCGCCGCTGCGCCGGCGAGCGCCGAGCAGTGCCGCGATGCGAAAGGCAAGTTCGTCAAATGCGAGACGACTAAGAAGAAGGTCCAGTGCAAGGATGCCAAAGGCAAGTTCGCCAAATGCGGCACTGCCGGCGCGACGCCTGTGAACTGAGCCGAGATGGTGGATGGCGGCCTTCAGTTGGGCTGCCATCAGCCGCTAGGGATTGCCGTCAGCCTCACCTTCGTCGTTTTGATCCAAGACCGGTAGGTAGGCGTTTTGCTCCAACCATTCTCTGACGATAACCCGCAGCAATTGTTCACGGCTGTAGCCGAGTTCTTGGGCGACGCTGCGTAAGGCTTCCTCGATGTCGTCGCCCAACGTGGGGGCGGGAGAGGGGAAAGAGATTCTCATCCTAATAGCCACCTGGACGCAGCGACGCCGCACGACGTCCGCAAAGACTCCCATCGGCGGCTAGATCGGACGGCGAGTAGCAGTTGCCAGGATACCTTATGGGACGCTGAGTGTGGGTGCACGCCGCCATCAGACAAAAGATCAGAATAAGCCCTACGGATCGAGAAAGAAACTTTTGCATGTTGTGCTCCCGAGAATCCTAGAGAGCACAGCCTTGTTTTCGAGTCGACCGTTAAAGGACGCGACTGGCATGATGGCATAGGCCACTGCCGGGTTGAGCCCGCGTGTCCCAGCGCCGTAACACGTTACCAGCGATATTCGCGGTAATCATAGCCGCCTCTTCGCCACTCGCGTTCGCGTTCCCATGCTCTTCGCTCGCGCCATTCTCGTCTTGCCTGGCGTTCTCGCCACTCACGACGAGCTTCCCAATCTCCACGACGACCCCACTCGCGTTCGTAGCGCGGTGGACCGTTCGGCCGGCAGAAGCCGCGTGGCGACAGATGATACCCGCGCCCGCAAGCGTAATCGATCGTTTGGATGTCTGTCGTATCCCGCGCCAAAGGTTGCGCCATGGGCATTGCGTTCGCACTTGATCCCATCAGACCGCTTAACAAAAGCACCGCGCCTAGAACTAACTTGCGCATTTCCATCACTCCTCGTTTGGTGGAGTGATTTAGCTCTCGGTCCAGTGAACCACGGCTGAATGAATCTTGATCGTTTTGTGGCGGCGTTGTCGTTGAAGCTCAACGAGCCGCGGACCGCGGAATGTCCCAATACGGATAGTGCTCCGAGCACCACCACTGTGGGGTATCGATTTTGTTGTTGGAATAGCCGAGACCACCCCACTTCTTGCAGCCTGGATGAGAGCAGTAATGGTTGATATGGATTCCGTCTCCGGCCTTCTCATCGCTCACAGCAGCGTTCCTTGTTGCGTCACTTCCTCAACAGGCAGCAGAATCAAGCGCTCATCAGGCAATGGCCGTTGAAGCGTCTTTGCCTCTTCCCATGATGCATTCATCCATACGTCGACCTCCTCCCGCGTTGTGAGTATGACCGGCATTGCCTTGGGATGGATCGGCTTGACGATGTCGTTAGGCTCGCATGTCAGGAAGCCGAACAGCCCGTGTATACCTTCTCGCGGATTCTTCATTGATCCGCGCACGCCATTCCAGTCGGTCCAGATGCCGGCGAAGAATGCAAGCGGCTCGCTGTCGTCGATCGCGAACCATCGCTTAGTCTTTCGAGGCTTTGTGTCTTCCCACTCGCAGAACCGCGTCCATGGCACGATGCAACGGCTCTCTGGCCTTAACCATCGGCGCCAGTGTGGCGACGTTACGTTGCGAATGTTGGTGACGCCTGTGTCCGGCCGGTCGCCGAGAATGTTCGGCGGCGTTGGCATACCCCAGGTCAAAGCGACAAGCTCGCGCGCACTGCCGTTGTTTCGAATGATCGGGGCAGGGCGGTCCGGATAGACCTCGACTTCCGGCTCAAGGTTCAGTCGTTCGGTCATCGCGCCAGCGATGTCTCGCATGGCTTCCTGGTTTGTTCGGACTTGGTAGAGATTACACATGCTTACCTCAACATTCAGCGATTGCGCGGTTGCTCTTGGTCTAACAAACTGCCTTTTGTCGTTCCTGTATCCCTGCGTGACAATCTATAAAGTGGTTATGCGTGGAATCAGCATTATCAGCCGTGGCTCTTGCGCAAGAACAACCAGCAACTTCGTCGCCCCTTGCGCCATCCGAGTACACAGATGATCAAAGCAATAGTTTCTGCCCTTACCCTAACGCTCATCCCAGCGATTGCGTCGGCAGACAACATTACTGGGCGGGCGTCCGTTGTGGACGGCGACACGATTGAGATCAACGGCGTGCGCATCCGCTTCGAGGGCATCGACGCACCTGAGAGCCGGCAGCTATGCGAGAATGCCGGCGGCAAACGTTACCGCTGCGGGCAAGTCAGTGCCAAGGCCCTCGACACCTTCCTTTCGCAATCGCGTCCGACAACGTGTACCGCGACAGGCAAGAGCTACGACAGGATCGTGGGGCATTGCGTGCGTTCTGACGGTCTAAATGTCAACGCCTGGATGGTTCGCAACGGACACGCGATCGATTGGCCAAAGTATTCGAACGGTCGCTATGCCGAAGATCAGGCAGAGGCACAGGCCGCACGTCTAGGTATTTGGGGTGGGAAGTTTGAAATGCCGTGCATCGCTCGAGGTGCCAGATGCGATTGACCGGAGACTGTACAGGCTTCCCGATGAGCCTCGTCTGGTCGTTAATGGTCTTGATCGATCTGCGCTGCGTCAAATTACAAGTGCGCATTTCTCACCCTGAAACACGCGCGTGTTGCGTCCATCCTTACCGATAGGGACGGAACCCGTCCTCGTTGGAATCGCCATATCTCCACTGATCATAAGCGGAGGTTGCGAAATGTTGAGCAGACCGAAGCGTGCTGGGATCGTACCACACCAGTAGACCGCCAACCAAAACAGCAGCAAGCACCGCTGCGCCTATGAGCTTGCGAAGTATGAAGAATGCGAACCAGACGGCAAGTATCGCGGCTGCCGCCGTCAGGAGCAGAGAATAGACGTCGTTTGGAATATAGCTTTCGATGATGTCCATCCAGCCGTTAAATCGCGCCGATTTGTCTGAAGCATGGCAGTGGTGGGATTCAAAAACACTCAACCAAATCCGTGCGCCACGATCTCACGGCGCAGGAACATATTACTGGAGCCGGAAATTGAGCAACCACAGGCATCTCCACGGTGACCCAGACGAGGTACTTCGTCGTATCTGGTCTGCTCTTGAAGGCGGTACGAAATCCCGCGCCCCGTTCAATCTGCTCCAAGTCGCGACAGTAGCCCACGATGGAAAGCCGTCCGTCAGAACGATCGTACTGCGGCAATTTAGACGAGGACCTGGAGAGCTTTTCTTCGTGACGGACGCCGGTTCTGCCAAGATGAGCGAGCTTCGGTTCAACAACCATGTGTCGCTGGTGGGCTACGATCCTGCAACATGGACTCAGATCAGGCTGTCGGGCTTGGCCAGTGTTTCGCAAGACGAGGACGAGCGACTTGCGCAATGGAAGATGTTGAGCACTCGTACCCGACGCTCGTTCTTACCCCGCGATGCAGGCTTTAGGGTAGACGATCAAGCGTGTGAGGAGGGCGCCGGCCCACAAATTCAACTGTCGGTCCCACCGGCGGCTTTCGCCCTGGTGAAGGTCACGCTTGTCACCGTCGAGCTTCTGGATGTCTTTGATGAGGAGCATGTTCAATACAACTTCAACCGAGCAGATGGTACATGGTCGGGGAACAGATCGCGCGACTAGCCATCTGCATTCGGCGACTGGAGACATCGAAACCGCATCTCGCAGAGGTCGCCGTCGGGATGGCAGAGACGGTCGCAACCCATCGCGAGGCGTCGGCGAAGCTTGGCGAAGCTCATGCTGGCGCCGAACTTCGCAACAGCCGCTTTTCGTTCTAAGCTATCAACGCGTTCGCACCGGATGCATTCGATTTCGATATTAGGCAGTCGTACGTCCTTCAGCGTGTAGTTGCGCTCGCTTTCAGTTCTTCCGCTGGTTTTAGGCGTCTTGGTGATTATACCACCCCCTGGAACCTCTGAGGACTTTGGATATCCACATCCCTCTATGACGACAAAAATATTTTCCACGAACGGTGCCATGTAGAATCTAGTTACGGTTTTGATTCGACTTCACGAATCTGCAGTGTTGCTAATCTTGAGCCAAGATTCCTTATTTTCAGGCGTCTTGACGCCGGACAAGATACGGAACAGAAGGGGAACAATCAAGTTCTAGCGACATGATGTCGTCCCTGTTCAACTGCGATTTCGGAAGGATTCGTAACCGATGTCGGCTGCCCGCGATCAAGTGATTACTGATCTGCGAGATCGCATCTCTTCCATCCAAGGAGAGGGCGTGACGAAAGCGGGGTGCCTACCTTTTGGCGTGGCTCAGATCGACGCAATCCTTCCGGGAGGCGGCTTGGCGTATGGCGCGCTGCATGAATTCGCGGGCGGAGGTTCAGGAACCGTTGACGGAGCGGCCGCCGCGCTGTTCGCAGCCGGCATTGCCGCACGCACGAAGGGTCCGATCGTCTGGTGCCTGACGAGGCCGGACCTTTTCTTCCCCGCGCTCGCTCAGGCGGGGCTGCATCCTCGCAGAGTAATCTTCGTCGAAAGCGACAAGGAAGAGGACGTCGCGGCCAGCATGGAGGAAGCCCTTTCATTCGGAGGTCTTGGCGCAGTTGTCGGGGAAATGGTCAGACTGCCGATGGTCGTCAGCAGGCGCCTGCAACTCGTCGCAGAACGTACAGGCACCATGGCGCTCGTGGTCCGAAGGTGGCGAAGGCAGGCCGAGGCTAGTGATTTCGGTCAACCGACCGCTGCCACGACACGGTGGCGCGTGGGTGTACTTCCTTCAGAATCGCTCCCGGTCCCAGGCATCGGGCGGCCTAGGTGGTATTTGGAATTGCTCAGGTCGCGTGCGGGCGAGTGTAGAGAGTTTTGCGTCGGAGCGTGTGATGAGCAGGGTCGTATCGATCTATTTTCCGGATTTGGCCACGGACAGGATCAGGAGGGACGATCCCTCGATACCGGGTGAGCAGCCGATCGCGGTGATTTCCAGGCGTGGATCCAAGCGATGGGTGTCCGCGGCCGATGGAGCCGCAAGGAAGATCGGGGTTCGTGTAGGAATGCCTGCCGCGAAGGCGCAGGCAATCTTCCAGGGTCTTATATTGGTTGATGCCGATCCCGCCGCGGATGCTGTCGCACTCAATCGTATCGGTTTCTGGGCGCTCGCGCACTATTCGCCGATCGTTGCAGTCGACGGCGTTGACGGTCTCGTCATGGATACCGAGGGCGCGGATCATCTCCAAGGCGGAGAGGTGCCGATGACGACTGGTATCGTAAACACCTTCCTGTCCCGAAAACTGACGGCGAAGGTAGCCGTGGCAGAAACCTGGGGAGCGGCCCACGCGTGTGTTCGGGCAATCAAGCGCGATACGGTGATCGTGCCTCGCGGTGAAATAGTGCGCGCAGTCGAGAAACTCCCGATCTCTCTTTTGAGGCTCTCCGACAAGATCGTCCAGGATCTCCTTGTCCTTGGCTTCCATTCGATCGGCGAACTTGCGAACACGCCGCGTGCGCCGCTGGCGCTTCGTTTCGGACCGGAAGTCGGCAGGAGACTGGACCAAATGTTTGGTCGAGTGTCGGAGCCGATCGACCCCATAAGGACAGCGGATCTTGTCGAGGTCTCTCGTTCTTTCCAGGAGCCGATCGGAGCGGCGGAAACGATCGACAAATACGTCGGCAGGTTGGTGGTCCAACTTGTGGCAGAACTTGAGAAGCGCGGACTTGGCGCGCGAAGAACCGACCTCATCGTCCACAAGGTAGACAACACCATTCAGGCAATACGCGCCGGAACTGCAAAGCCAGCGCGCGACGTCGGCTGGTTGACGAAACTCTTCAAGGACCGGACCGAGAAGATAGAGCCGGGATTTGGCATCGAGAGACTTGTTCTTGTCGCCGTCGCGGCCGAACCATTGGTGGAGGAGCAGAAGGAATCGTCGCTTGTCGAGGAGGAGCACGGCGACATCACTCCGCTGATCGACATCTTCGCAAACCGTGGACAACGGGTATATCGCTTGGCGCCCGTTGCATCCGATGTTCCTGAGAGGAGTGTCCAGCGGGTCCCGGCTATTGCGGACGCTGTGGAGACTGCATGGGTGAGCCATTGGCGCAGACCCGTGCGGTTGTTCGACCGACCGGAGCAGATCCAGGCGATTGCTCTCATGCCCGACTATCCGCCCGCAAGCGTGACGTGGCGCGGGAAGCGTCACCGCGTGAAGCGAGCCGACGGTCCAGAACGCATTTTCGGCGAATGGTGGATGCGGCCCACGGAACTGGAGGCCGTGCGGGACTACTTCGTCATAGAAAATGATGACGGGGAGCGCTTCTGGATTTTTCGCTCTGGAGACGGGATCGACCCGGAGACGGGCTCGCATAAGTGGTTCATGCACGGAATTTTCGCATGAAGTACGCGGAGCTTCAGGTCACGACGCATTTCAGCTTCCTGCGTGGAGCTTCCTCGGCGCATGAACTGTTTGCGACGGCAAAGGAGCTTGGCATCGACGCCCTCGGCGTTGTCGACCGCAACAGCCTGGCTGGAATCGTGCGAGCGCTCGAGGCTTCTCGCGAGACAGGGGTGAGGCTAGTGGTAGGCTGTCGGCTCGATCTGCAGGACGGCACGTCAATCCTTGTCTATCCAACGAACAAGGCAGCCTACTCGCGGCTTACCCGCCTGATCACTTTGGGGAAGGGCAGAGGCGGGAAGGACAACTGTATCCTTCATCTGGATGACCTTGCCGTTTACGCCGAAGGGATGGTCGGCATCCTCATGCCAGATCTTGCCGACGATGTCTGCGCCGTCCAACTTAGGAAGATGAACGAGATTTTCGGCCGGCGAGCTTACGTGGCGCTCAGTCTTCGGCGCAGGCCAAACGACCAGATGAGGTTGCACGAGCTTTCGAACCTTGCGGCGAAGTTCAAGGTGAAGACGGTCGTCACCAACGACGTTCTCTTCCATGAGCCGTCGCGAAGACAGCTTCAGGATATCGTCACGTGCATCCGCACGAATACGACCATCGATGACGTCGGCTTCGACCGCGAACGTCACGCCGACCGCTATCTCAAGCCCCCAGAAGAAATGGAGCGGTTGTTTCCGAGATACCCCGAAGCGCTTGCTCGGACGATGGAGATTGTGAGCCAGTGCACCTTTAGCTTGGAAGAACTGACATACGAATATCCCGAGGAGGCGCTGATCGACGGGATGGACGCCCAGCAGTCGCTGGAGCACTGCGTCCGCGAGTGCATCCCCAACCGTTATCCGGAAGGCCTGCCGCAGAGCGTGCTGCGAGCCGTCAGGCACGAGCTCGATCTGATCAAGGAGATGGAGTACGCGCCGTATTTTCTTACGGTCTACAGCATCGTTCGCTTTGCACGCTCACGAGGAATCCTATGCCAAGGAAGGGGATCGGCGGCGAACTCCGCAATTTGCTACATTCTTGGCGTCACGAGCATCGACCCCGAAACCAATGATTTGCTCTTCGAGCGCTTCGTTTCCAAGGAGCGTAACGAGCCGCCAGACATCGACGTCGATTTCGAACACGAGCGTCGGGAGGAGGTGATCCAGTGGATCTACAAGACATACGGGCGCGATCGCGCGGCGCTGGTCTGTACGGTGACGCGCTACCGCGCCAAGGGGGCGATCCGCGACGTCGGCAAGGCTATGGGTCTGCCGGAGGACGTGACCAAAGCCCTTTCGTCAGGGCTGTGGTCGTGGTCGGAGGAGGTGACGGAGCGCAATGTGCGCGAGCTGAACCTCAATCCCGACGACTACCGTCTTGTGATGACGCTTCGTCTTGCTCGAGATCTCATGGGTGCTCCTCGACATCTCGGCCAGCATGTCGGTGGCTTCGTCCTGACGCGTTCGCGACTTGACGATCTTGTTCCGATAGAGCCTGCGGCGATGGAAGACCGGCAGGTGATCGAATGGGACAAGGACGACGTCGAAGCGCTCAAGATGATGAAGGTCGACGTGCTGGCACTCGGCATGCTCACCTGCATGCAAAAGGCCTTCGATCTTATTCGAGAGCATAAGCACGAGGATCTCGATCTTGCCAAGGTCCGGCAGGAAGACGGGGCGACATATGCAATGATCCGCAAGGCCGACACGCTCGGCACTTTTCAGGTCGAGAGCCGGGCGCAGATGGCAATGCTGCCCAGGCTCAAGCCCAGAACGTTTTACGATCTCGTCGTTCAAGTCGCAATCGTCAGGCCTGGGCCTATACAGGGCGATATGGTCCATCCCTATCTTCGTCGTCGGGAGGGCAAGGAGCCTGTCGAATACCCGACGCCAGAGCTTGAAGCGGTGCTTGGCAAGACGCTTGGCGTGCCGCTGTTTCAAGAAAGCGCCATGAGGGTGGCGATGGTCTGCGCCGGGTTCACAGGCGGCGAGGCGGACCAGCTTCGCAAGTCGATGGCGACCTTCAAGTTCACAGGAGGGGTCTCACGCTTTAAGGATAAGCTCGTTAGCGGTATGGTGCGGAACGGCTACACGCCGGAGTTTGCCGAGAAGACGTTCTCCCAGCTTGAGGGTTTCGGATCTTACGGTTTCCCGGAGAGCCACGCGGCGTCTTTCGCGCTCATCGCGTATGCAAGCTGCTTCGTGAAATGTCATTACCCGGACGCTTTCGCGGCAGCGCTCATCAATTCGCAGCCAATGGGCTTTTACGCTCCAGCACAAATCATCGGAGACGCCCAGAAGCATGGCGTCGAGGTACGGCCAATCTCCATCCAACATTCTCGATGGGACTGCACGCTCGAAGAAATTCCTGGCAGCAACCGACACGCCATCCGGCTAGGCATGCGCCAGGTTGCCGGGCTAGCCGCTCGGGATGCCGCGAGGATCGTGGCTGCCCGGATCGAGCGGCCGTTCGCGAGCATCGACGATGTCTGGCGGAGATCGGGGGTCTCATCCGAGGCGCTTGTCCAACTTGCCGACGCAGATGCATTCAGGCCGGCATTCGGTATCGAGCGACGGGACGCACTCTGGGCGATCAAAGCGTTGCGCGACGAGCCGCTGCCTCTCTTCGTGGCGGCCGCCGAACGGGAGATGCAGACGGTCGCCGAGCAGCAGGAGCCGCAAGTTGAACTCAGGCAGATGACCGAGGGGCATAACGTGGTCGAGGACTACCAGCACGTCGGCCTGACTCTGCGCGCGCACCCTTTGTCATTCCTGCGGCCGGATCTTACCGCGCGCCGGATCGTCACATGTGCGGACGCGATGAATGCTCGAGATAAGGCGTGGGTCTGCGTTGCCGGGTTGGTTCTCGTCCGTCAGAAGCCCGGTAGCGCTAAGGGAGTGATGTTCATCACGATCGAGGACGAGACCGGCCCAGCGAACATCGTCGTTTGGCCGTCGCTTTTCGAGAAACAGCGTCGTATCGTGTTGAGCTCAAGCATGATGGCGATTCACGGCAAAATCCAGCGAGAAGGGGACGTAGTTCACTTGATCGCGCGGCAGCTTTACGACCTCTCTGCCGATCTGTCATCTCTGTCGGACCGCGACACCGGGTTTCGGAATCCCAGTGGTCGTGGCGATGAGTTCGCGCATGGCTCTCACGGTGGAGGAGATGTCCGGGACAGGCCAAAGCCGAACAAGGTGCGTGACATCTTCATCCCCGACCTCCACATCGACACTCTTAAGGTCAAGAGCCGGAATTTCCAGTAGGGTGATCTAGCCGTTTGATCGTCAGCCTAGTGAAGATGTCCACTGTTTCGGCGGTTGAGGCTTCTTTCCGTCCGGTAGCATTCGTTGCAAGTGATCGTGAACGACGTCTGCACTGAATGGCTTTCTCACGAATGTTGCACCTTCCGGGAGGTCGTCCACCTTGGGCATGATCTGTCCCGATGCGACTATGATTCCAATTTCCGGCCAGGACGTTGCGCTTTTTTTGGGTGATAAGCCATCGAGCTTGCTCGGCGGCATCTGCACGTCGGTAAAAAGGGAGTTGTACGCTGTCGCACGCTGCTCCAGGATCAATAAAGAGTGCTCGGGCTAGCCGCCTCCAGCACTCGAAATCCAGCGTCTTCCAGAATATCCGAAGCGTCCGTTCTTACGAGCGCATCGTCGTCTATACGGTTGGGTTGTCCGGGAGTTTCGGGTTCGTGATGACCACAGGCGTCGTGCTAACGTTTGCTGCATGCACGAGGAGACATGTCCTGCCAGCCAGACCGATCATAAGCCCGCCGGCAGAAAAGGCGCGCATCACGCGCCTTGATTTCGAGGCCAGCCCATATCCGCGCGCGGGACAAGATCAGTTCCCCCTGGGGATTTACTGGAACGGTTGCGGTGGAATAGATCATGATCTTCTTCCTCGTTGTCGAGGGTTGGCCCGGTTCAGGCAGATGCGGCAAGTCGCGAGGCTAACTCGCGATAGCTGTGCAGCGGGCGGCCTAGGATTTGCGTCAGACGCTCGATATCGCCAGCGTTCGGAACCATGCCGTGGCTGACGTAGCGCTCAGCCATCAGGCGCATTTCATAGGCCATCCATTTGGGCATGATATTGGCGAGGTTCTGTTCGAGGCCGGATGGATCATCGCCGCCATAGACGACAGGACGATCCAGAATATCAGACCAGATGGCTGCGAGGTCCGAGCCGGTCAGCGTGTCCGGGCCGACCAGATTGATCGTCTCGCTCGGCAGCTTTTGGGCGGCGCGGTCGCGACGAACGAGCTCGGAGGCCGCCACTTCAGCGATATCCCTGGTATCGACCATGGCGACACCCTTGCTACCAATCGGCATCGGGTAGACAGCGTAGTTGAAGATGACGTCCTTGATCATGACCTCGTTGTCGATGAAGTATGCTGGTCGCAAGATCGTGGCGCTAAAACCCATCGCCTCCAGCATGCGTTCCGCGCCAAACTTGACGGCGAAGTGCGGCACATTCACAGCGCGATCGGCATCGAATACGGAGAGGTAGACGACACGTTCGACGCCGGCTTCGCGCGCAACGTTCAAGGCGATGATGGCCTGGGTGAATTCGTCACCGGCAACCGCGTTCAGCAGGAACAGCGTGCGGACTCCATTGAAGGCGCGGCGGAGCGCGTCGAGATCGAGCATGTCTCCCTGCACGACATCGACGTTCGAGGCAAAATCGGCCTTGGCGGGCTCACGCACGAGGACACGGACGTCCGCATTGCGTGCGATGAGCTGGTCGACGACATGGCGGCCGACACGGCCAGTGGCACCGGTTACGAGAATAGTCATTGGGGTTCTCCTTGGTTGCTGTGAACGACTTAGGTTTCGAAGACACCCCGACTATGGCTGGTTCACATTCAACCCAATAGACGCTAAAATAGACGCATCGTCTCACTGGTGGAACACTCATGGATTTGACTGCCCTTGTTGATTTTGTCACCGTTGCCCGCCATGGCGGCTTCGGCCGCGCTGCCCGCGGCTCCGGCCGCCCGAAGGCGACGCTTTCCCGCCGGGTCGCTGAACTGGAAGCAAGCCTCGGTATACGGCTGTTCGAACGCGGCTCACGGATGCTCAAGCTGACGGAGGAAGGGCGGGCGCTTCAAGATCGGGCGGGTGCTCTGCTGATCGAACTAGACGAGACTGCCGCCGCCATTGCTTCCGGTGGCGACAAGCCGCGGGGCAGGTTGCGGATCAGCGCGCCATTGCTGTTCTCCCAGACTGCCATGGGTAAGCTGGCTGCCGGCTTCTCCCTTAAATATCCAGAGGTGCGCTTGGAGGTGACGACGGAGGATCGCCCTGTCGATATGGTGGAGGAGGGATACGACCTCGTTATCAGGGTGAACCCCGATCCAGACGAGAGCCTGGTGGGCCGCGCCTTCCTGCGTGACCGGTTGGTGGTCGTGGCGGCACCACACCTCGCATGCGACAGCGGCGCCGCTGTGCCAGTCGTCATACGCGGCACTCTGGATCAAACAAGGTCTTGGACAATTAACACTCCGACAGGGCAGATCAGTCTTCAAATCAATTCCGTGCTCAGCCTTTCCTCAATGACCATGGTGCGCGATGCGGTGCGCATGGGCGTCGGCGCAGCCCGCCTTCCTCTGTCTTTGGTAAGCCACGATCTCGCTGAGGGGCGACTGGTTCGTTGGGGAGATGTCGAAGGGCCGGAAACGGTGCTATGGGCGCTCTACCCATCACGTCGTCTCCTCAGCGCGCGGGTATCTGCCTTCCTTGACTATCTCAAGCAAGCCTTCCCATTGGGGACTGCCGATGAGCTGGCAGCCTATGTCGCGGAATAACTTTGCAGGCGTGACGCTTCTCGCCGGGGCGACATCAAAGGATCGGAGATCGCGCTCTGGGCGCTTTATCCGTCGCGGCTTCTCTTGAGCGCGCGGTCTCTGCCTTGCTTGATTTCCTGATGCAGGCTTTGCCAAAGGACAACCCGAAGAACCGACCGCCCAGATCGAGGGTGAAGGTCGGACGCTTTAAGCCGCAGCAGCAACCGCCCGCGAATAGGCGCCGGGCGGCATTCCCGCATGCCGACTGAAGGCGACGCTGAAAGCGCTTGTCGATCTATAGCCCACGCGCTGGGCGATGTCGGCGATGGCCATATCTTGGCGAAGGAACTCTTTTGCTAGTGCCATGCGCCATCCCGCCGCATATTCCATTGGCGCCACCCCAACTTCCTTTCGGAAACGATCGAAGAAGCTCGAACGCGACATAGCAGCTTCCTGGGCAAGCGTCTCCACAGTCATGCTGCGACCCGGGTCTGCGTGGATGCGTCGCAAGGTTGGCGCCAACAGCGGATCGGCCATGCCCCTCAGGAGGCCCGGCGGCGCCTTGGCACTTGCAGCCGATCGTATTGCATCGATGAACAACACTTCGAGCAACCGGTGAAGGACCATCTCGCGCGCGACGCGGTCGGCCCTCGTCTCCTCGTTGATCATGCGGACCAGGGCCATCAGTCGATCTTCACCCTGAACATGGATTACTTCTGGCAGCAGCGATACAAGAAGAGCCTTGTCGTCCGAGCCGAACGTACAATGCCCGACCAGTGCTTTGATCTCTGCCGGTGCTTCCGGGTCGCCGAGGCGAAATACGCCTGGGCTGGTCTCCAGACGCTGGGGAAGGGCGCCCCGTGGCGGCGGTTCCATGCTGCTCATTGTGAACGAGAAGATCTTCGGAACCAAGATGAAGTCACCCGTAGTGAGCACCATTGAGTCACGACCGGCAATCGTCATCAGGCAACGGCCCTCGACCACGGCGCAGTAGAAGGGATTCCCGAGCTCCGTTCGCTCGACCAGCCACTCGCCACCTCCCGTAACCAGCTTTGAAATCGAAGGGTTTGGCTTGAGTAGCGAGACAACTTCGGCGACGGGGTCGGTCATCATTCGGACTTTCGCTAAACACTATTGGACATTCGCATATAGCAAGTCCGGGCGATCAGGTCCATCTTCAGTTCATCAAATGTCAGGAGACGGAACATGCCAAAGATCCTTATCACCGGTTGCTCGTCCGGTTTCGGCCTCGCTATCGCGCAGAAGTTCGTAGATGCCGGATGGGACGTCGTCGCGACCATGCGCACGCCGCGAAACGACCTCCTTCCTTCAAACGACAGGCTTGAGATCCTGCGACTGGATGTCACATGCGCGGAGAGTATTGCTGAAGCGGTAGAAGCCGCCGGCACGATCGATGCTTTGGTCAACAACGCCGGCGTCGGCATGCTCAATGTGCTTGAAGGCTCGGAGATGTCGAAGGTTCGCGAACTGTTCGAGACAAACATCTTCAGCGCCATGGCGATGACGAAAGCCGTTCTGCCGCAGATGCGGACCCGTCGCTCAGGCGTCATCGTCAACGTCAGCTCCGCCGTCACGATAACGCCATTGCCCGCGCTCTCGGTCTACAGCGCCAGCAAGGCGGCCCTCAATGCTTTCACGGAGAGCCTCGCGCTCGAAGCCGCGCTGTTCGGCGTCCGCGCCAAACTTGTCTTGCCTGGCTCGGCGCCGACGACCGGCTTTGGCAAGAACGCAGTCTCCCGCATGGGCATGGAAATTCCCGAGCCATATACCGCCTTCGTCGACGACTACATGACGAAGCTGCGTTCGGGCACCGAGGTCACGACAGCGGAGGCGGTTGCAGAGGCCGTCTGGCGGTCTGTGACAGAGATCGACGCGCCGATGAAGATCCCCGCGGGGGCCGACGCGGAAACCTCATTTCGCGAAGCGGGTCATTTGCTCGCATGAACATCACCAATCGAAATCTACCTTTGAAGGTCCCGACCCATGAACAATCTGATCAATCTCGCGAAGCATATTCCGACGCCTGAAGCCACTATCACCGTGGCCTACACGCCGATCCGTCTTTCGATGCCCGGCCGTCAGCCGCTGGAATTGCGTCTGACCGCGCCCGGACTAGGCGACAAGCTCCCGATCGTGCTGCTGTCGCATGGCTACGGTCCCTCGAACTATATCCCGTCCAAGGACGGCTATGCACCTCTTGTCCAGTTCTGGGCGGAGAGAGGGTTCGTCGTCATTCAGCCGACGCATGCGAGTTCGCGGGTCGGTGGCTTGCCGTCTGATTCAACCGGCGCACCCTTCTTCTGGCGTGAGCGTGTCGAGGAGATTAAGTCGATCCTCGACCAACTGCCGGAGATCGAGAGACAGGCGCCGGACGTTGCTGGGCGGATGGATCACGCACGCATTGGCGCGGTGGGTCATTCCTTTGGCGGCCACACGGTTGGGCTTCTGCTCGGCGTACAGGTGGACGGTGAGGATTTTTCCGATCCACGCATCTCGGCTGGCGTTCTCCTGACAACACCAGGACGCGGGGGCAAAGACATGACGCCTGAGAGTGCTGCCCGGTTTCCCTTCTTCGACGTCAATTTCTCGACCCTGACGACACCCAGTCTCGTCGTTTGCGGTGATATGGACAATCCGCATTTTACCACCCGCGGTCCTGAGTGGCATGCAGATGCATTCCACGATGCACCAGGCGCTGAGGCAATGCTGATGATGCACGAGGTCGGGCATGGTCTTGGCGGCATTGCAGCTCTCGACGCAAAGGAAACAGAGACTGAAGCACCAGACGTGCTGGAAGCGACACGACGTCTTACGCTCGCCTGGCTTCAGACAGCGCTTGGCGCGGACGAGGGCGCTTGGCCGAGAGCTTGCCTCGCACTTAAGGGTGAGGCCGCAACGCTTGCGACGGTCATGGAGAAGCAGCTTTAACCGCCGCGGCAGTTGGCTCGGTTGAAGCCGTGCCAATGATGAGACACCGGGCGCCACGTGCTGGCGCTCGATGCACTCGACAACCCGAGCCTCCCGGTCCCGATCTACCCAACGCTGATCGATGTCGAGGGGGAGGTAAGCCTCTCCCTCATCTCGTCCCGATCAAACCTAGACTGATCTGGAATGCCCCGCCCGCCATTGCGCGGCTCTCCATGTCGGGGGTCACTTGTTCAGTGCATCCTTGAGCGCCTTGGCAGGCGCGAAGGTGAGCTTGTTGGAAGCCGCGATCTTCATGGCTTCGCCAGTTGCAGGATTGCGCCCTTCGCGCTCAGGCGATGCCTTCACTTTGAACTTTCCGAAGCCAGGGATCGAGGTTTCCGCGCCGGAGCTTGCTGCGTCGGCAATGGCGTGAAAAACGGCTTCGACGATTGCCTTGCCCTGAACCTTTGTCAGGCCGTTGTCTGGGGTCAGAACAAGAGCAGTCCGAAATCGTACGCTAAGGCCGAACGAAGCATGAACAATGCCATAGCTCGGATTTGGGGCGTTCGATCTCTGTGGATTGCCATCGATATTCGCTGGTTTTGATTTCTCTGTCCGGCCCGACTCGACAACGCTAAGTGCAGATTGGTTATGAATGGAGTCGGGCTATGGCAAAGCGCAAGCTTCTCAAAGATCAAGATCGCCGAAAGCTTGTCGATATCCCTGTCGACGAGGACAGCTTAATCCGACACTACTCATTGTCACCGGCCGATCGCCTGGAGATAGAACTGCGCAGACGTAATCACAACCGGCTTGGCTTTGCCATTCAGTTATGTCTGATGCGATACCCGGGTCGAGTGCTGGGGGCAGAAGAAATTCCGCCACGCGCCATGCTTAAATATGTTGCTGATCAGATCGGCGCCGCCCCGGAAGCATTTTCGCTCTATGCACGCCGTGAAGAAACCCGTCGGGATCACACAGCACGGCTAATGATGTATCTGGATACGAGAAGCGCGACGCTGCAAGATCGCCGCGCCGCGCTATTGTCTGCAATTCAGGCGGCGGCGACGTCCGACGACGGTGCTGCGATAGTCAGTTCGATTGTCGTCGCGTTTCGTGAACGCGGCGCTCTTCTACCGGCGATCGACACGATCGAACGGATTGGCCTTGCCGGCCGTGCGATAGCCCGCCGTTGGGCAGAGACAACTCTGATTAAAGACATCCCGCTCGATACGCTCCGATCATTGGACCGGCTGTTAGAAGTGGACCCGTCGATCGGCCAGACGCGCTTCCATTGGCTACGCTCGGCGCCAGAAGCGCCAGGTGCGTCGAATCTGGTCGGGCTGACAGAGCGGATAGCCTTTCTGCGGCAGCTGGAGATCGATCCGACGTTACAGGCGCGCATATCAGCAGGACGGTGGGGCCAGATGATCCGGGAGGGTAACGCAACCCCGGCCTGGCTTGCCAACGACTTCAATGCCAGCCGTCGCCACGCTCTGATTGTGGCTCAAGTCATCAAGCTTTGCCAGAAGCTCACGGACGACGCGGTAACGATGTTCATCAAGCTGATGGGTAAGTTGTTCTCGCAAGCCAACAACCGAAAGAAGCAGCGGCAGATGGACTGCAGAGCGAACACCGCCAAAGCGCTGCGCATGTTTCTCGATACGATCACCGCGCTGCAGTCCGCCAACAACAATGGTCGGAATGCAATGGATGTTCTCGACCAAAGAGTCGGCTGGGATCGACTGCTTCGGATGAAGCCTGAGCTCGAGTCGATGGTCGACGACAACGAGGCGCCGTCGTTGATCGTAGCGGCCGAGCAATATGCGACCGTCCACAAATACACTGGTGCATTCCTTCGGGCATTCACGTTCCGCTCGGCGCGCCGCCACGATCCACTTCTAGCGGCAATTGCGCTGCTTAAACGGCTTCATGCCGAGAAGCGACGGACGCTCCCTGATCGCGTCCCGCTCACCCACCTTAGCCAAACTGACCGGCGGCTCATCTTCGAACGAGAAAAACCTGATCGCCGACTCTACGAGATCGCAACGCTCGCTGCTTTGCGAGACCGGCTTCGATCTGCGGAGATATGGGTCGACGGCAGCCGATCTTTCCGGCCCATTGACGAGCATTTGATGCCGCGAACAACATTCATCACGTTGAAGGAGGAGGATCGTCTCGGATTAGGCGTCCAAGCTGATGGCGCGCAGTGGCTTGCCGAAGCGCGTCAAATGCTCGATTTCAACCTGCAGCGTCTGACGCACAGGGCACGATCCGGAAAGCTCGAAGGAGTTCGTCTTGAGGCCGGAACGTTGATCATCACACCAACCGCCAGCGAAATCCCTGCGGCCGCCGAGGCACTGAATGCCGAGATCAGCGATATGTATCCGTTGGTCGAGGTTCCCGATCTGTTAAGGGAAGTGCATGAATGGACCGGCTTTACGGATCAGTTCACGCATGTTCGGACCGGCGACGTACCAAAAAATGTCTCTGCAATGCTCGCTGGTGTACTGGCGGATGCGACGAACCTCGGCCCGAAGCGAATGGCGGGCGCATCCAAGGGGATCAGCGCTCACCAGATTGGGTGGATGCGCACATTCCACGCTCGATCTGAGACTTACCGCGCAGCACAAGCGTGTATAACCGAAGCGCACACCCGGCATCCGCACTCCCGCCTTTGGCGCAATGGCACAACGTCATCGTCCGATGGCCAATTCTTCCGTACGAGCGACCGGGCCGCAAAGCGCGGCGACATCAATTTGCATTACGGTAGCGAGCCCGGATCGAAATTCTACAGCCATCTGTCAGATCAATACGGCTACTTCAGCATTTTGCCCATCAGTCCCACCGAGAGCGAGGCGGCCTATGTGCTCGATGGGCTATTCGATCAGGACACTGTCCTCGACATCCATGAACACTTTACCGACACAGGCGGCGCGAGTGATCATATCTTCGGGCTCTTCGCCTTGATCGGAAAGCGGTTCTCACCGCGACTGCGCAATCTCAAAGACCGGAAGTTCCACACGCTAGAAACGAGCGGTGCATATCCGGCACTGTCGAACCACATCGGCGCGCCGATCAATACCAGTCTGATCCTCGATCATTGGGACGATCTGCTCCATCTTGCAGCGTCGATTACGACGCGGTCCGTGGTGCCGTCTACGATCCTGAAGAAGCTTTCTGCGTCTCCGAAGCAAAGCCATCTCGCAAAGGCGCTCCGCGAACTCGGTCGGATTGAGCGTTCGCTCTTCATGATCGAATGGTACTCAAGCCCGGCACTACGGCGGAGATGCCAAGCCGGTCTCAACAAAGGCGAGGCCGCCCATAAGTTGAAGCGCGCTGTCTTTTTTCACGAGCGAGGCGAGATCCGTGATCGGTCGTTCGAGAGCCAGGCATTCCGCGCCTCTGGTCTCAACCTCGTCGTCAGCGCAATCGTGCACTGGAATACAGTCTATCTCGACCGCGCAATCACACAGCTGAAGCGAGCGGGCCGAAATATTCCTGATACTCTCTTGAAGCACATCTCGCCGTTAAGTTGGGAGCATATCAACCTTACCGGCATCTACACCTGGGATGCCGAACATCAGATGTCCAACGGATTTCGACCGCTCCGTCTGCCAGTCGGGCTACGGCGGGTCGCATAAGTTCTCGATCCGTTCGCCCTTAGCGTACGATTTTGCACTGCTCTTGTTCTGACCCCTGGTACACTCGACCGGTACATGTCCGATCGTCCCGCCGGAATCGAAGGGAACGTAGCTCAGTCAATTGTGAAGGAGCATTTCCATGGAGATAGGGCGGCATTCTCGGGGGAATCCAAATCGAACCAACAAGACTTTGAAAGCGAGATGACTTTCACCGACCCGTCTGACGTGAAACGCACGCTTTTTGCGCATTGGCACGGAAAGATCAGCCATAAGTTCTATCGTCTGCATTTCGAATGGCCTGTTCCGGCGAAACAGACAGTGCTCAAGGTTCTCTACATAGGACCAAAATTAACAAAATCATGAGGCAGAGCGCTGTAGCGGGTTTTCGGATGCGACTAGACATCGAGGTGAATTTAGCGTTCGCCCGAGAGAGTGGTTTGTCAGCCGCGTGCGCGTGTAACGCGTTGATCAGACTAATCTTTGTAGCCAGCGCGTTACATAACTAATAGAGAGGTCGACGGTTCTTATCCGTTCTATGAGGCCAACCCCATGAACCAGAATATTCTGCTCGTAATCGCCACCGGCGTTTAGAAAAAATTTTTCTTGGCCATTTTTGCCTCCGAGACTGCTGTCAAGAACCTTTCCATGACATGGTGGTCGATAGCGCCGATACATCCCACTCGAAAACTGTCCACGGCCGTGGTCTTCCCCGGGTAAATAAGAAATCCCCGCGACAAGAGACTCTCATAGAACGTTCGAAAGACAAATGTCTTGTCAGAAGGCGTTAAAAATGTTGCGATTATAGGTGCCTGAACGGCCCGCGCTAAAAGACTGACAAACCCCAATTTTTGCATTCCAGCGAGAAGAAGGTTCATGTTGCGTTGGTAGCGGTTAAGCCGCGCGGGTGGACCTCCTTCTTGTTTCAATTGATGTAAGGCTTCCACCAAGGCCGCGACGACTTGAACTGGAGGAGTAAAACGCCATTGTCCAGTGGCTTCGAACGCTGCCCACTGGGCGTGTAGATCGAGGCTCAAGCTTGGGCTAACGCTGGCCGCGTTGGCAATCAACGTACGCTCCACGACTACGAAGCCGACGCCTGGTACGCTTTCGAGACACTTGTTGCTTGATGCAACCAAAGCGGCGATTGGGCTGATCGTTACATCGATTGGCAATGCGCCGAAGCTGCTCATCGCATCTAGGATCAACAGCCTCCCAAAGCGTTCAACGATACATGCGATTTCTTCTAATGGGTTCAGCACCCCGGTTGTCGTTTCGCAATGTACGAGCGCGACGTGCGTGATTTCCGGGTTGTTGCGTAAAGCAGCCTCGACGTGATCAGTGTCGATCGGTCGATCCTCAGGACCGCGGATGATCTCAACTGGAATACGCAATCGACGAGCTATTTCTACGACTCGTTCGCCATAGGCTCCGTTCACAAGCACAAGCAACCTGTCGGTGGGACCGACGAGGGTGCCTATAGCGGCCTCAACGGCCGAAGTGCCCGGTCCACCTATCGGGACGGCAACGTGAGTATCTGTACCGTTCGCTAGGCCGGCGAGCATGAATCTCAGTTCTGAGGTCAGGTTGACAAAAGCTGAATCTCGCGAACCCCAATCCCGTTCCATAGCTTTTCGGACCAGCGGCGAAGTTGTAAGAGGCCCAGGTGTCAACAGAGTCAGATTTTCATGTGCCACTTCGACCTCCACAGATCAGATTTCATGATGGTCAGCGAGGAAAGCCTTGAACCTTCTGGCAACGACCTCGGGCGGAAGTGCTGGCCGTCCGAGTTTGGATATCGAGCCCGATGCTATCCGCATGTGAATGCAGGCTGGTCCGTCAATCCTTGACGCTGCCAGGAAAGCCTCTTCAAACCCATGGATGTCGGCACAGTCAGCAACGAAGGCATAGCCGCAGGCCGTAGCTACCGTCGCGAAGTCGACTGGAGAGGTAGCCTGTCCACCGGTAGAGTCATGCACGCCATTGTCTAATATAATGTGCAATAAATTGGATGGTCGCGTTGCGCCGATCGTCGCTAGCGCTCCCATTTTCATCAGAACCGAACCATCGCCATCCAAAACTGCCACTCGCGTTGTGCTGTTTAGCGCTACGCCTAGCCCAACTGAGGACGCGCATCCCAACGCACCAACCATGTACAAATGTTGCGGGCGGTCAGCCAGAGTGAACAACTCCCTACCGCACTTTCCGGTCGTAGCGATCACGGCCGTCGTCTGATCGACCAAACTCAGGAAACGCTCCAGGACAGCCATGCGTGAAGGGCGTTCCCCTGTCGGCTGCCATCCAACGCGTACACCTTCGGAGCGGTGAACAGCGGGCATACGCGGTGCTTCACATCGCTCCAAGGCGCCATCGGCAGCTACGAGCGCAAAAGGCAAATCTGTGCTGCTCATATGAGCGCATGCTTCGTCCAAGGCTATATGAATTGATTGCGCCGTCTCGGGAAATGCACCGTGGGGAATTTGCATAAGACTAAGCAGTTGTTGCGTGATCGTCCCCATCATCGCATGTTGAGGCTCGTCTGGTATCCCCGGTTGACCTCGCCAGCTCGTGACGACCAGGACGGGAATGCGAAATGGAATGTTCAAGGAGGTCAGTGGATTTACGGCGTTTCCTAGTCCTGAGTTCTGGCACAGAATTGTGCCAGGACGGTTAGCCAGCCAAGCGCCGGACGCGATCGCAACCGCTTCTCCTTCGCTACTTGCTCCAACGTAGGTAGCATCCGGCCGCGTCAGCGCCCCGTTGATCAACGGTGCCAAGGAGCTACAAGGCACCCCGACATAGAAATCGTGTCGGCGAGCCTTTGCGGCGGAAAGGAAAGTTTCTGAACTAATCATTCCTGGCCTTCAGACAAAGTTGCGGGCGTCGGCGAGATCGACCAACGTGTTCACGTCCACCCAATCTGATGCAAAATACAACACGCGCACCGAACGATACTTGGCCATCCGTGAGAGGAGCAAAGGCATGTCAGCTTCTTCCAGCAGTCCCTCATCTTCCACGCGGTCCAACTCCTCGCAAAGCCAACGGGCACCAATGGCGCTGAAGCGAACCAGACCGATCCACTCACCAGTAATCTGCGAGTGGGGAAGACCACTGTGGATATGCTTTAGACTGACGAACGAGTCATCTAGGTCGGTAGCGATGTAGGGAAGGTCCCCAGCAACATAGTCGCGGTCCCTTGTTATAGAATGCATTGGGCCAGATAGTCCATCGACTGCTACTACGATGTCGGCATCGCAGTTGAGCACTGCATCAAGGATGTAGCGGCGAAAGAGAACGTCGCCATACATGACTACAGTCTCGCCCATCAGATGCGATCGAGCGCAGGCCAGGGAGAAAACCTCATCCGTCTGGTCATACCTATCATTATCGATAGTGACGATGCGTGGATCGTCGATGGAATTCTTTCGGTACCCCCGTACGACCGCTATCTTGCTCAAGCCTGCATCTTGGAGCGTCGAGACCAGCCGGCTCAGGAGAGGTACTCCACGTACATCGAGCAAGCATTTCGGGCGATCCTCGGTAAGCTCAAGGATCTCGCCCCGAGTTGCAGCCAGCACAATGGCCTGGGGAATAGCTTTGGCGGGAAGGTAACGTCGTTCGGCAGCATCGAGTTCGTCATTCCCGGATAAACGAAACAGCTCGTCCACTGGTACGATTCGATCCTCAATTTGCACTAGGGTTTCGTTGACTCCTATGTTTGTTGCAGCCTGTTTCATCGCCGAGACCGCCGCTCGCAGCAGGTGGTTGGCCCAGATGACGGTGGATATTTTCGCTTCACGGAACTGGTCGGTAGGTGTCGCGTAGTATTTCGTAGGCACGATGATCAGAGGAGACCTGCCCGCCCACTCCTTTGCAAAGCTTAGGACCTCGCTGGCAGTTCTCTGCTTGGAATGGATGAGAATGGCATCCGCGCCCGCTGCATGGTAAGCTTCAGCCCGCCTGAGAGCTTCTTCCATTCCCCTACCCGAGATTAGCGCTTCCACGCGGGCAACGAACACAAAATCATCATCAGTTTGGCTGTCCTTGCCTGCCTTGATGCGACCACAAAACTCGTCGATTTCTGCCAGCGGTTGTCTTTCGCCAACAAACGAGTTGGTCTTGGGAAAGAGCTTGTCCTCTACGCATATCCCTGCGACACCGCGTTCGCATAGTTTGCGCACGAAACGACGAACATTGTTGAAATTACCATGGCCCGTATCACCGTCGACAAGTATGGGTAGTCTGGTGGCGTCCGTCATATACTCGAGTATTTCCAGAACCTGGGTCCAGGAGGCCTCATTGCTGTCCCTAAGCCCGAGGCTGGTGGATATAGTCAATCCGGAAGCCCAAATACCCCTGAAACCTGCCTCTTCGACAATTCGGGCGGACAACCCGTTGTGGGCTTCCATTAGGAATTCCAGGTGTGGAGACTGTATGAGTTGTCGCAGAGCGGCAAAGGATGTCTGAACCCTTGCTGACGTTGTCTGGAGCGATCCGTCGCTTTGGCCGGCAGATGCCGCGTTTACCCCGTATCGGTCATGTACGTCGATTTGAGCAGGAGGCGGTATGTTCATCTTGCGGTCACACCTTGAATGTGTAAGTGGTATTTGCTTCCCGCTCTATGTCCGGTGGGAAACTCGCTCGCTTGTCTTCGAAGTAGGCTTCTCTGTGATCTCCCTCTGATCTCAGGTTGTAGGTGAGGTACAACAACCGCCTCTTGGTCTCCGACAGATTTGGTTTCGACGCGTGAAGTGCGAAGCTGTCGAAAAGCAATAGGTCGCCTGGCTCTGTCGGTACGGGAAAAAGCTCCACCCCTGCCAATTCCTCTTCTGCTACAGGACGCCACTCCGGTGCAATGAGCTTCTTCAAGCGTGGGATTTGCGCCATCTCCAAGCATCCGTTAGCTGTTGTCGCCGCATCGAGGCAAACCAACGCGGTAATGAATAGAGGTGCATACTTGGACCAGCCTGCTTGCTGATCCTGATGTACGTCGAACCCGGCGCCCCCGCTCATTTTGAAATTGATCTTATCCTTGAAGAGACAAGCGTCGCCTCCCAGGACTTGTGAAACGGCCTTGACTAAGCTGCTTTGACGCACGAGCTCATCGAAACCAGCATGACGAGGGCAAAAGTTCTCGATGCGTTGGATCACCAGAGCGCCAGGGTCCAGCAAACTAGGCTCGTGGTACACCATGTTGCCTCCGGCAACCTCGGGCATACCGGTCACTTCCTCAGTCCAGGAAAGAAGATCGGATGTCGTCTTAGCATCGAAAAACCCAGGGACTAGCACCCATCCGTGACTGTCGAAGAATGCAACCTGCTCCTTCGACAGGATATGGTCCGTCGTTTCAGAACTCTCGAACATTGCTAAATCTCCAAATTTGGCAGGATGTCACGTTCGGCGCGCTCAACGTCATCGTCGAAATCGATCTCGGTCCAGAACTGAGATGTAATGTCGGCGGCGCCGAATTTGCTTGGGTAGCTGATAATCAGGTCCCGGATCGCCTCCTCATACTCTAAGGAGGTCTCACCCCTGCTGATGTAGTCGTCAGTGCGCCGGGCTAGTTCACCCGACATCGCACCGGAAAAAAGAAAGAAGCCGACAGACTCCCCGAACCAATCGTAGGGGTTTACCGGCATCTTGCGGAAGTCCACTATGTCTCCGCCGCGGAAGCATACCTTGACGGGCTCGTCTCCCGGTTCGATGTTTCGGTCCAGCAACAAGCGATTTTCTGTGACGTCGTCGAGCAATGCGGGAATCATCGCCGCGCCGTAAAGGACATCTCCATCCATCAAGAGCACGGGATCCCCGCGGCTCAGTTGAGCCCGCTGATGCCATAGAGATACCATGCTTCCGAGGAGGTAATCCGGATTATGAACGAGCTGGATCCGCGCAGAAGGGGCTATTCGTTCGATCTCAAGGGCGATCGCGTCGGCTTGGTATCCTACGGTGATCGCAATTTCCGCTATCCCGTTAGCCTCTAGTGCCGTGACATGTCTTTCCAATAGGGTTCTGCCGGCAAATTGAAGAAGTACTTTTGGTCCTCGCCAACTTGCCAAGCGCCTGCCGGAACCGGCTGCCAGGATAATTGCACGGTGAGGCTTCTGTTTAGGTGTCGCCATGTTTGTCTCCTTGGAATTGCACTATGGGTCGGACCCTTGTGTTGCGGAGGCGCACGCAGCTCTGAGGAAACTTGCCAAACGCTCTGTTCCCACCTGGATTTGCTCTCTGGTTAGGTAGCTGCAGGAAAGTCTGATCTCGTTGCGCCCGCCGCCGGCTGGATGAAAACTGACCATAGGCGTCCAGATAACGCCGTACTCACCGGCCGAACGTCTTAGGAGGTTTAGGTCTACTTCAAGTGGCACCTTGAGGCGCACGAAGAACCCCCCTTCCGGCCTCGTCCACGCGATGGTGGGCCACTCCGCGACCAGCGGCGATAGCTTGTGATCGAGTGCATCAATCAACGCCTGCAAGTTGGATCTATAGAAATCAGCCTTGGCGCGTCCCAAGGCTCTAATGGAGCCTCCGTGGCGCAACAGCATGCCCCCGGCCACGGCTTGGCAGATCGGGGAGGTGTTCACGCTTATCATGCTCTTCAAACGCCCGAGCGCGTCCGCCAAGAACTCGTCTTTACCATCTGCGTTTCTGGTCCTCTGGTCGGCGACCACAAAGCCGACGCGTAGCGCTGGACTGCCTATTTTCGAGAAGGTGCTGATCTGTACTACCCGGTGCTCGGTGTCCAGCGCCTTCAGACTTGGTGTCGGATCTGGAACTCCCGCGGTGAACGCGTAAGCGGTATCTTCGACAATGAAAAAATTCTCTTTGCGAGCCAAAGCAAGGAGCTGCTCCCGCGCTGACCTGCTTATTATCGTCCCGGAAGGATTGGCAAAGTCGGGCGCAACGTAGAGGGCTCGTATGTTGCTGCCTTGACTGCGGGCATGGGCGACGGCACCCGCGAGTCCAGCAAGGTCGAGGCCATTATCAGTCTCGTCTATCGGCACGGTATCAACACCTAGAGCCTTTGCCGCGCCTATGATACCGACATAGCAGGGAGTAACCACGGCCAACAGGTCCCTTGGGGAACGGAACAGCGCACGAAGCGCTAGCGCCATTGCCTCTTGGGCACCGACCGTAACGACAATGGAGCTAGGTGCAACATCGATACCCTCGTCCATCGCCAGCGCGTCAGCGATCAGTCGATTCAAGATTCCTTTGCTCGGGCCGTAGTCGTATAGAAGGTTGCTTGCATCTTTCGCAGTGCATCCGGTTTGCTCGATCAAATGTTCTTCGAAACACGCCAGACATTCAGGTATGGAGAAGTCATCGCGGAACGCGTGATTAGGCGCTCCCGGGCCAAATGAGATCGCGCTGGGATACTCGCGCATGATCTCGTTCAGGAAATTCATGGAGCCGAACACAGGATCGTTTAGAACAGGATGTACTTCCAGCACGTGGTTCGTCACTGCTGCACCCTCTCAGTGGTCGTGCCGCCATGGTTTTCGAAAGCTTTGGCCTTAGCAGCCACGTCCGGTGAACACATCCTTTGCGCTTGAGTGAGTCCGAAGTCGGCGAGGTACTTGCGAAGCTCCTCCGGGCGTTCGTCGGCGCGATTTAAAAAGACACGATTTACCAGCGCTGCCTCCTCGCTGAGCAACGCCGCTGCGCCCAGAATCACAGCGTCCATTTCAGCGGAAGGAACAACTTGATCGCATACGAGGCCGGCCTCCGGGCCGGTGGCCTTCACTGTTGAACCGCCTAGGATCAGGCGGCGGGCTAACCTATGCCCTACAGTGCGGCTCAGCCGGAAGTTGGCCAGTCCGGGCAGGAAGCCCTCCCGGGCTGCAGGCAGGTTAAACCAAGAGTCCGTCGCCGCTATGACCCAGTCGGCTACTAGGAGTAGCTGCATTCCTCCACCAATCGCGAAGCTGTCAACTGCCGCGATCCATGGTTTTTCAACTCGAGCGCCATATGCGCCGCGTTTCCCCTCCAGCAAGATGCCCCTGTGCAGTTTGCTCATGAGGCCAAGCTCCCTGGCGATGAGATAGTCGACGACCGGAATGCGGCCTTTGGCTAATTCTTTTAAGTTCAACCCGGAGCAGAACACCCGTCGACCTATGTACTTGGGGTGCTTCATGTGGGCGCCACGAAGAACCCCGACTCGGATTTGTTCGTCCATGAGCACGAGGTCCACTGCGGCTTCGAAGTCCCTCAGGAAAGGCAGGTCTTCTGCATTGAGGCTCGTGAAGTTATGGAAGGTGATGTGGCCCACGCCGTTACGTCTCTCGACACTCACGCTGTCCAAAATCACGTTGCCACTTCGCTTGAAACCATCGATTAGCTCATGCGCACGGCGCGTCGGGCGGACCATAGAAGCCATGAGGTGGTTGCCGACGTCAGGTACAGACAAGAAGGCCTGAAGCAGTGCAGCCTGGTCAATTTCCAATCCCAGCTTGTCAGTCTGCCGCCGTCGTCTTTCCTCCGCCATTTCTGCGCTCGTCGGTACTAGGTCAGGAAATCGCTCGGCGCAGGCCAACACCAGGTCCTCGACGCGCAAGTTGAGCCGTTTATCGCTTGTTATCGCGTGGTATACCTCCCGAGCGTGAAGAAGCATGAAACCACGTCTTAGGGCCCTAAATTGGCTTGCGTCGCGAGAGATGGGCCCGTTACGGAGTTGCCGCAAAATATTGGTATCTGCCGTCAAATTCCCAACGAACGGATCCGGCGAGTGATCCGGGTAATCACCGAAATGCGCACTAGATGGATCAACCGGTTCAGTCATTGTCGTTTATCGTCGTTCTTTTAAGCGTACGATCACACGCCGCAAGATGAGTCCCTAAAGCGTCCTCGTATGATGTCGATATCGCCTCCTGGAGCAGCCTGCGCCTGATAGCTAAGTCGGACGTGGAAACATCGGTAAGCTTGGCAAGTTGGTCAGCCAAAACCGTGTCGATGTCCGACATGGAGGGATCGACTAGACCGAGCTCGATGCAGCGGGAGCGGTCAATCTGCTGCTCCTGGAAAACTATCCTACGGGCTTGAGCCAGCCCTACCTGCTGAGCGAGACGATACATGGCCATTCCAGGCCAGAACTGACCCTCGCAACGCGGCAGCTTCAGTTGGAAATCCTGAGATGCGATCCGACAGTCGGCGACGAGCAGAAGATCAAGCGAAATGCCTCCGCAGACCCCGTAGGCCACTGTGATACCAACGGCGTCGAGACGCTCAAAGCGTCTGACTGCCCGTTCCCACCGTCCGGCGGCATGCGTGGTCAGGCGTGTGCCAGCAAACGAAACGCTGCTATCGGGCTGCAATCGCACAATTGCCACACGAGGCTCGGGCAGAGACGAGATGTCGGTGCAAAGACGGTCAAGCTTCTCGGTGGCTCGGACTAGGTCGTCACTACACTCGAAGGTCAGCTCGACGACCGACTGCATCCCGGGCGTTGCGGATTTCGATAACGTTCCTACCAGCAGATTATCTACCATTGCAAAAGCGCCGTCTCGATAGTGGAACCTGGGCCCATCGTCATCATCACTCCAGTGTCTCCAGGCGATACGGAGCCCTCAAGATTGAGCCTCTCGTACGAGAACAGAAAGGAACCACTTGAAAGATTTCCATGATCGCGAAGTACTCCAAGTGTGTGTCGTACATCTGAGCGGGTAAGACCGAGATTGACACGAACGGAGTCGATGACTTTGCGACCGCCTGAATGGATGATCCAATGGTCAATATCGGAAGGAAGAAGGTGTGCTGCTTCGAGAAGCCTAGTGATTGGATTGATGGCATGGGCACCAACGACGTAAGGAACGTCCTGCTCGAGCGCGAACGAAAATTTCCCGTGCCCCTCATGCCAATCTATACGCATAGCGTCAGAGGCTTCGGGAATGATGTGACTGGCAAAATTCATCAGCGACGGCGCGTTCAGGCTGGAGCCGCCCCTGCCGCTGATCAAAGCGACAGCAGCCGCACCGTCTCCGAACAAACTGTTGACCACTGCAGACGACATCTCGTCATCGAATACATAAAGTGCAGAACAGACTTCTATGCATATCATCACGGCTAATTCGCCCGGGTGGAGTTCAGACCAGCCGGCGGTAGCCCCGAGGCCATTCAGACCTGCATTACACCCCATTCCTACAACGTCCAGGCGCGAACAATTCGTCGATAGCCCCAGTTCCTTGATCAGCAGTGCACTGAAGCCAGGGACGATGAAGCCTGTAGACGAGACGCAGCAAATGTAGCGTACGTCATCAAGTTCGGCGCCCGCCTGTTTTAGACACGAAGCCAAAGCCCTCGTCCCTATGTCCAGGCCGACAGTCACATGCTTGGAAATGAGTTCTGCTTGTGTCTCAGTCCGCAAGGAGCCGTCTTCAACACTCGGCAAGCACAAGTTTCGTCGATCGATGCCGCCATTGACAAAGACCGAGCGGATTCTCCGATCCTGAACATCGAATGCCTCCAGGATATCGGCTTGACTGTAAGAACTGGCGGGAACCGCCGTCCCCACACCTAAAATCAGGGATTTCTGGCGGGGACCTCGGCTTGCTGTAACATCGTCGTAGGTCAAGTTTTTCACCTGATGCCTCTTCATTGCGAAGCGGGAATTGAGAACCTTTCCAACCAATTCGGACGGTTCAGTCCAAGTAGTTCTCGGCCGCTCCTTCCCGGACGGTATCGAGGGTGAAACAGTGAAATCCTCCGCCGAACAGACGCCGATGTCGGTGGCGAACGGGGACTACTTGAAACCGATTCGCCTCAAGCGTCTTGATAAGCTCGGGATACGCCTCGTTCACCAAAACCGTGTCTGGCGACACCGATAGCACGTTGAGATCTATGTAGAGGCTCGTCAAAACTAGGTCGTCGTTGTCGTAGGTAGGATAGTTGTTCTCGTGCGGGTCAGGTGCCACGATCATATCCCAGGACCTGAGCTTCTGTGGCAGGAACTCAGCCACATCGAGCGAACGGACGAGTAACTTCCCCGGAGCCAACGCCAAGACCTTGCTGTCGATGTGGCTGTCGCTGAGGCGGTAGACGCGATGAATCCGAAAACGTCCTTCAAGATGGCGTTCGAGCCAATCACAAGCCAAGCTGTGGTTTTCGGTGGCGATGTTCACAATCAGATCCTTGCCCAACCGGAGACATTGAGCGCCATCCCACATCATCTCGATACCAACGTCGTACGGAGATGCCCGAGGATTTTCGATCGGCTCCATCGGCCCGCCTGCAGTGCTTAGAGCATAGGAGGGATCGAATGACCTGTCGGTCATAAGAGGACGTGGCATGACGGTCCAGCGAGCGCCTCGGCGGAAATACTCTGCAAATATCGGCTTCAGAAATTGAGTCTCGAAATAACGTGACCTGAGCATCGGGGGAGTCTCGATGACCTCATCCCCTACAACAAGTGCGATGTCTCTGACGTTGAGCGGAGGAACGACGGCCGCAGTCCAGCCCAGCGTGCTGACATCACCGGTAGTGGCGGCGAGCGACATAGGTCGATGAACCATGACGCCTAAAGAAGTCAACGTATCGGCGATACCTTCAACGTCTTCGCTCAGCTCATCGAGGTATCGGCGTTTGATTTTGTATTTTTCGCGTCCTTGATCTTCGCTTTTGTTTGAGACGCCCGAAAGTCGAGGATAATACCATTCCGAACGGTTCTTGAGGTTGTCATGGAAGAATAGATCGAAAGACAGCTCGCGTTCATGCGAAACGTAATTCTCAGCGTTTCCGACGATCACTTCCTTCAGATTCGACCATTCGTCATAGGAATGCAGAGGCATATTGGCTCCATGTACAGTGGATGTTAGGTGCCGTGAGTTTAAGAACGGCTTCTAAGTTCATGCGACGAGTTGCTACTTCGACGCGTCGAATACTAAGAAGGCTCGTCCGCACGGGGGGTACGTGTTGAACTCGACCAAGCGACGCCCGAACCGGTTGGCGGCCTGGAAGAGGGCTTGCTCGTGCCACAGCCCTGACGCGGTCAGGTTGAGAAAGAAGTCGTCGAGATACAGCACACCGCCACTAGTCATACGTGGCAACAATGCACGGAGCGCGGCCTCGATAGACGACTCCAGATTGCAATCGATCACGCCCACGACAACTGGCTGAGCTGGCTCTCCATCGCGGTCTTCTAATTTACGAAAGTCGCCGACGACGAGTTTCGCCCGATCGTTGCCTAGTAACTTCTCCAGAAAAGTACGGACTTCTGCTTCGTCGCTCTTATAGTCACCTGGAGCAATGAACGGTAGGCGAGCAGCCTCGCTAGGTGTCATAGAGGGTTCACCGGCGAAGTTGTCGAAGCCCACGTACCGCCGGATGAGTCCTAGATGATCCAATATGTAATGAGCGCCGATCATCATCTCGGCGCGGTAGAGGCCAAACTCGACGTAGTCGCCCACGGGCTTGTTCATTGCCAAGTATCCGCGGATGTCCAAGAAGAATTGTACCTTGCGTTGCTGCCGATGTTGATGATCAAGCCTGTCTGCAAGCTCAGCGATTTCTGCCGACAAGGTGTCAATACTTGTGGACAGATCATCAATATGCGTACGCATAGGACAGTTCCTCAATATAGATCCGCATCCAGTATGAATAATAGCCTGTGTATTGTGACGCCTGTGTGAAGCCTGTGAAGCTACTTCTACCGGCCGGGGGTAGGGTCGTTACCCTCATGTACTCCAGTCATACTGTTGTCATGGGGCAAGTGATAGCAGAACTACTCTGCTCGGGTTCGGCGTGTAGCTAAGGTCTTTGTTCATGACTGATAATCCTTCTGAGAAAATTGCTTCTGGCCCAGACGGCGCCGCGAGGAGGCTCCTGTTCGTCGACCTGCGGCCACTAAAGGCGTCGACGGAATTCCGGCGCTTGTGGATAGGTCAATCCCTTTCCGGGATGGGCAACCAGATGACGAGAGTGGCGGTCGCCATCCAGGTCTACGAAATGACCCAATCGTCGCTCGCGGTAGGCATGGTCGGTCTAGCGGCCGTGGTCCCTGCGATACTCTTTGGACTCTGGGGTGGTGTGATCATCGACAGGGTCGACAGGCGCAAGGTTGTATTAGTCTGCTCGACTGTCTTGTGCGCCACTGCCGCCTTGTTCGCGACGCAAGCATTGTTTAGGACCCCCCTGCTTCTACCGCTGTTGTATGCGCTTGTTGCCGTTCAGGCGGCATTCACGGCGATCGATGGTCCTGCACGGCGTTCGTTCATCGCGCGACTTCTGCCGGCAGATCTTATCCCCGCCGCCGCATCGCTGCTTCAGCTATCCTTCCAACTCAGTCTCCTGGTCGGCCCTTTGGTAGGCGGATTGGTGATTGTACAGTCCGGACTCGCAGCTGCCTATCTTATCGACGCAGTCACGTTTCTATGCGCCCTGTACACAGTCTATCGCATGTCCCCCATGCCCGTTGAAGGGGGAGGCAAGATATCGGGTCTCAGCGCGGTTATCGAGGGTATTCGCTTCGCGGCGACAGAGCACATCCTGGCCGCTGTGCTCCTTGTGGACCTGTGTGCAATGGTTCTAGCCATGCCTAGAGCTCTGCTTCCGGCGATAGCAGTGGAGCAACTCGGTGGAGGCGCGGACCTTATAGGTGCTCTCTATGCAGCTCCGGCAATCGGCGGGCTGATCGCGGCGGTCCTTTCAGGTCCTCTGTCTTCCGTTCGGCACCAAGGCATGGTTATCATCGCCATGGCTGTGGTCTGGGGAGGTACCAACGCAGCCTTGGGCTTCGCTAGTTCCGGTTGGCTTGCCATCAGCCTGTTGGCGGTCGGCGGGGCAGCAGACATGATCGGAGGCGTATTCAGGGCGACACTTTTGCAACTTCGAACTCCCGATCATATTAGGGGTAGGGTCAACAGTCTGGCTTCCGTCGTGAGCACTGGCGGTCCAAATCTTGGCGACGTACGAGCGGGCTTGCTTGCCTCCGTTGCGACCTCCGGGCAGAGTGCTTTCATCGGAGGCTTAGCGTGCATTGCAGGGGTAGTGCTGGTATCTATGGTTAACCCTACATTCCGGCGGCTAGCGGTCGGGTTTGGACGGACATGAGGATCGTCATCCCTGATCAGCACTAGCTATCGTCGTCGCCATACCTTGGTGGTCGTAGATCGCGGTAGTCACAGTGCTTCCAACTTTCTGCACCATGTCGATACGGGAACCGGGATGGTCGGTTAAAACACGCAGGTTCCGATATTCGAAACGCCTTGGACCCCCGCTGTTCGCCTTCGCGCCGATGTTCAGCAGTACCGTAGCCTGCAGGGGACCCTGCACGACTAGGCCGTCTACCTTCTCCACCGAGGATGAATAGCGTCTGTCGAAATGGATCCGATGCGAATTGAAAGTCAATGCGGAGTACCTAAACAGGAGCACCGGGTCGGGATCGAAACGAATGCTGGCTGAAACGAGGCCGGGTGCCGGCTTCGGCTCTTCGGCTGAGGCACCCTGATGGGACTGGCGATCTATCAACGCCAATGTTCTCCATTCCTCAATGCAAAGTCTCTCCTCGGTCTTGTACTCGACTTTGAGATTGATGAGGCAAATCGGGCCTCTGCGACCCGCCTTTGTATTCACCGTCAAGACCCTTTCGTCCCGTCTGACCGTAGCCCCGATAGGGATTGGCGAATAGAACTCGATATTCCCGCCTGCCCAGACCCTGTGCGGCAGATCGCGTCGTGTCGGTCCTAACAGTCCGGGGGTACTCCCGTCCTCCGTTAGTTCGTCCTGCGTCAATATGTCATTTCCGATACACCAATGGTATCCAAGAGGTGCGGTTCGAGGATCTACAGCTGCGACATATTCCGAGAGGGTCGCGACGAACCGGTCGACCGATTGCTGAGTCACGATATCGTCGCTCGACCGACTTCGCCCGACATACGCAAATGGATCGGTATCGTTCATGGACGATGGCCGGTCGTGAGCCCATGTTCATAAGGCAGGTCGGTTATGGTGCTGACATTGAGAAACCCTACGTCGCGCATAGCCGACTCGTAGTCATGTGCCGAATAGGCCATCCCACGTCCAGAAGCCAAAACATTCAGATACAATGCAAGCCGAGCTCCGAACACACCAGAGGTCTCGTCTTCGGATGACAAAAATCCGTAGATCATCACCTTTCCGCCTGAAGGAAGAACATCGAAGGCCTTCTTCAGCAACGTCCGAATCTGATGTTCATCGAAGATCTCTAGGACGTGGCTGAAGAGAACCCCGTCGACATCAGCTGGAAATGACGCCTCGAAAAAATCGCCAGGTACGATACAGATACGCGTGGCTTCGGATGTTTCGCCGTTCGCTAGTGCGGCCACCGTGGGAACATCTAGGATTGTGATGCGTAGATGGGTATTATGACGGACCAACGCCATCGCCGTAGTACCGTCTCCTCCTCCCACGTCAAGCAGGTGCCGGGTCGCAGCCAAATCTACGTTATCGAGCAATCCTCCCATCGACTGTAGGGTGAATGCCGACATGGCTCTGTGTAAGATCCCTTCCAGTTCCGGATCAACCGCGAGGCGTTGATAAAGCGTCTCTCCCTCACCGGGGAGAAGATCTAAGGCGACGTTGCGACCTTCTCGCATCGACGCCGTTAAGTGCTGAAAGGCGGGGTAATAAATCCGTTGCCAACCGCTTAGGATGTGTTTCCAACTCTCAGGGCCGTCGAGAACGAAGAAAGCTTCTGCCAAGTCGGAATTTCTATAGATGCCGTCGCGCCGGCTAATCAACTCGGTAGAGCAAAGCGCGAACATCAGGGCGCGAAGCTGAGGTCTTGGGATCCCGATGCGCTCTACCAACGCTTCCAAATCTAGACCGCCGGTGAGGGAAAGGTTTCCGAATACGTTCAACTCATAACCGGCGACTATCGCGTTGAATAGCGCAGGTCCATTTACTATGAGCTGGAATCGATCAAATATCCGATCGTCGGTTACGTTGGCCACAATTCATCTTTCCAGTTGGGATTGAAGTTCCAGCGACAGTGCATATGCCCTGAAGTATTGTTTCGGGACCATGCCTTAGCTTAGGTAACCACTGCTTCGTATTCACTCGAATCCTTCGATGGGAAGCGGCGGCAGACGTGCGTTGGTATCGACAGCGAACAATTCCGCCAAATGGCGTTCAATTTGTCGAGCGGACAGAATATCCGGGGCAGCTATGCAGTACATCACGCCTTGCGACTGGGCATTGTAAGCATTCGTGAATACAACGCCGGTCCGGGTGTTTGGGTCGAAGGCCAAGCCTGCTTCGAACACGCTATCGCGGGCGGCCCCAAAGGATCCTACTCTCCAGCCGTCCGGCCATATCCGCTCAAGTATGATGCGATCGTGGCCAAATCCGCTTCCTATTATGCGATCACCGATGATGGCGTAGATATGGGTGGAGCCGGTGACGCGTCCGTTATATTCAGTGAAAAATACTTCCCCCTGCGGGGTCACAATTGCATCTGCACTCAGACGTCCTCGAAAGCCAAGCGTTGCCATGCATTCGGCGAGGCGCATGCCGTTCGACTCTATCAAAGCCATGGCATCTCCCTCGAAGCCGACAGGAGGCATCACCTGTGCGCAGGCAAACGGCGCAGAGAGCAACTCGCCGGTACCTCCCAAGGTTACCGATCCCTCCTGGATGGAAAACTCGGCGAATGCAGCGCGACTATCTCGATGGTATCTCTCTACGACCACCCGATCGCCGCGGCGGCCGCACAGCTCCTCCCAATGTGCCTCTACATACTCAGCAACCGAATAGTCGGTCGGCGTTTGGACAACAGCGCGAGCACCGACGGGATCGAATGTTTGTCCCGAAGTAAAAATAACGTTTCCTGCACCGCCCGTCATGTAATCCTGCTTGACAATGACGGTATCCGAAATATCAAAAAGGCTCTTGATGGCCTTGTGTAGTTCCTGGTGGCTTTGGCAGACCGCGCCGTCAGGTATAGGAACCCGCAATCCGGCGGCGATCGCTCGGAATACTGACTTGCTGTTGACCAGGCGTCCGCCATCTTGCGAAAGGAAGCTTAGTCCAGGCATCGCATCGCTCGCGTCGATTGATCTAGCGAAGTCCGCCAGGGCCGCATCGGGCCACAGAGCAAAGATTTCGTGGACGTTCCGGCCCGCCATCGCGGTCGATAATGCAACTTTGAAATCCGCATTGGTCAAACGTTCGACGAAAGGAACTCTCCGGTCCCCTACAACCTGGGGTGGTAATATCAATATAGAAAGGGATTCTAGATCCACACCGATGAGCTTAGTTGCATAGTCCATGAAGCTTCGGTCGGCGGCCGACGGCAAAATCAGGATGTCACCGTCGCTAGCAAACCATATTACACGCTGAACCCACCAGCCGGGCCAATCTTCGCTAGCTCGCAGATTGTCGCTGAAACCGTTTGCAATTAGTATCTTCAAAGATTCAAACCTTATTAGTTCAGATCACCAGGTGACTGGGAGGGTTTCGACACCGTGAAAGCCGGCATGACTCAAAGGGACTTCTGGCTCGGCTACTGTGAGCCGAAGCGTTGGAAACCGCTGGAACAGCTTTGCTAGAGCAATTTGAAGCTCAAGCCGGGCCAGATGTTGACCGCTACATTGGTGTATTCCATAACCGAATGCGAGATGCTTGTTGGGCGACCGCTGAAGATCGAATAGGTGTGGTTTGTCAAAGGAAGCGGGATCTCTGTTAACCGCCGGCAAAGCAACAGTCACACTATCCCCGACTTGGATCAGATGATCGCGGATTACGAGCTGTTCGAGTGCAGTGCGAGGCACCCCATGATGGAAGATCGTCAAGTAACGAAGAAGCTCCTCCACAACTCCGCTAATTGAGTCAGGCTGAGACGTAAACACTTTTCGCACATCCGGCCGTTGTATTGCGAAGAACGCGCTAAGCCCGATAGTTCCCGCGACGGTCTCGTGTCCTGCTGTCAGCAAAAGGACAGACAAACCGACTGCTTCGTCTTCGGACAGGTTATGGTCGTGAGCCATCTGGCCTAGAAGGTCATCGGCGCCGGAGTGGCGTTTCGTCTTGAGGATCTCGCGAATAAGACCCTCGAGTTGGTGCATGGCGTCGGCCGCCTCAGCCGCACTTGCGGTCAAGCTAAACAAAGACCGGCTTGCCTTCTGGAATTCCGTGTGGCGTTCGTACGGCACACCAAGCAGTTCACAAATGACCAGCGTTGGAACTGGCAGGGCGAAAGCACTGATAAGATCGACAGGGGTTTCGCGTTTGGCCATGAGATCCAGCTGCAGATTTATGATTGCCTCGATTCGAGGCGTCATCTTACGTATACTTCGCAAGCTAAGCCGTTCGGACACAGTTCGCCTAATGCGAGTGTGCTCGGGGCGGTCCATATCAACGAACCATCCGGGAAGTGCTGGCTTGCCAATGAAGGGCGCGGCGCTTGGTCTGAGGACTGGCGCCCTTTTGAGCTCCGAGCGCGCGCTGAAGCGATCGTCGCTTAGAATATCTCGGGCAACGTCCGCACCAGTAACAAGCCAGCCGACGTGCCCATCTGGATAGACTAGCCGGCATATCGGACCGGAGTCGGTGGCAATTTGCGACAAGACTGGAGGTGGATCAAAAGGTGAGAGGCGATCGGTAGGGTATTCTACGGGATCGTTCGAAGCCTTCGCGGACTCTGCCACTTCGCCGATAGACGACAATGGACAACGCTCTGTCATACTGGATCTCCCAGATGTTTGGTTTCGAGGCTTCAGAACCCAACGACACGGGATCACCAGTATAATTCTTTTGTTACATCTCAGTGACGAACATAAATCATTCGGGGGCGGAAGACCGTCACCGAACTACAGCGATTTTCCAGCGGCACATTGGACTGGCGGCGGAAAGGCATCTGGTCAAGTTCATGGACATCCTTGGTGTCCGCGGTCACTTCTTGCCTTAATTGAAGGGACGGCATGATTTCCTCATGCTCCCGACCTCGGGCGGAACAGCTGGAGAGAGGAGACAAGGACTACCGGAGCCACCCGATGGGCCGCACCGGATTTTTGATGAAAATCGCGCCGGTGCTGCAAGCTGTGGCCTGAAGCATCAAGACCGGTTTAATGCTCGTGGGAGAGAGGGGTCAGAGCAGGATGCTGGAGGTGACCCCGCGAGCGACGCGGCGGATTGTTTGGAGCTCCGCCTCAGGGAGATGACGGGGAGGGGGATTGGGGCGGTGGGACTGCTTCAGCCGCAAAGAAGAAAGCTATACTTCTATTCTATCGCAATCGCCAAGCTTAGGCCGTTCAGGCCTTGAGCTCGACGGCATAAGGGTGGGCGAGCGTCGCTTCAGCCATGCCTGGGGATCGGCGGAATTCATCTTTGCAGTCTGCAACAGCGTCGCGATTGTTTCCCATGTTCTGCCGCGGTCACTGCCAGCGAAGAGACTGTTTTTCTTGTGATCGCCTGCGGTCTGATCGCTCGCTCGACTATGTTGGAGTCATCTCGACACGGCCGTCCGTCAGGAAGCGTTCGAATATATCACGACGCTTTATCGAGTACCGAAGAGCTTCGGCGAGTTTGGATTTGCCTGATACGCGCGGCAAAGTCGCCTGCCACAGAGTGAAGAGGTCTCGTATTATCGCCGCCGAGCGTTGTTGTCGGGCAGCGACACGCGCCTCAGGGCTTTGACCACGGACGGTATCCGCCATCGTTTTCTTGGCCATTCCTTCACCGAGCAGGTGGCAATCGCAAGAACATCTATAACGAAGAGAAACTTCAACACGCAATGGGTAGAGGTCACGCCGATTGCGATGGAAACATCGGTTATGTTGGAGCGTTCAGCGAGCGCCCGACGTACCCGCGTGGAAATCCACACCGCATCCTCCGGTGTTGGCAAAACCAGCTTGCCATGCCGTGCCATCGTCCGCCAAGTCGGAAGGCTGTTCGCTCGCAATCCATAGCACTGCGCAAAGTCATTGACCGTCGTGCCAAGCTCAAGCTTTCGCAAACGATCTTCGCCTTGACCTCATCAGGCCAATATTAGTCTACCTCACGTTAAGGCTTCCACTCCAACGTACTCTCTGTCGAGAAATTTCCGTTCTCCATCCGTGGAAAGCCAATCACAGGTCAGGCCGGTGGGAACAATGCGGGATGGGAACACCGGTTACCCTGCATCGCGGTGTTTTGCGTATGTCTAAAAAGGAGATGCGGTCAAAAGCCTACAATAATGCTTAGCGCGGACGCTCTGAATGCCACACCGATACTAGTTTCATCAGCGTAGTTTCTGCACGGCCTTCGTCCCACTCGTATGCCAACCTCAGTCCTCTTATAGACAATGAAGCATTCCGAAAGTTAGGAGTCGAGGCTCGAAAAATGCAGGTTCGCGGCTCATGTTCCATCAAGGTGTTAGGCTTTTGTTGGTTCCGGAATTTTTGGATTTCAGCCGGCATGCATTCAGAGGGTCGACCGTTCGATTCCTTTCAAGGCGTAGGAGGCCGAAAAGCCGCCCCTGTCGCACGAGAGTTTTACGGGAGGACATTATTCACCGACGAAGTCGGTCGATATCGAGACCGTGCGCCATTCGGAAAGGATGGCAGCGTCCTGTGCATGCTTTTTTTAGATCGCTGCGACCGTGTCACTGCCGAACGGCATGTGTGTTCTGATTGGTCATGGCGAAGGCTCCCAAAGCTACGGGGTCAGGCGGCAAAGGCGGTCAGGCTGAGAGCTTCACAGACAAGTTTCATGGTGGTGTCTCCAACGGTTCCCGATATCCGAGAGAGCAAGCCCCGCAGTGGGCGAAGCCCGCTCCCGTTGGTCTGCCGGGCTAGTCATGGGTCCGGACGGCTGAAAAACGGAAGGTTTGGCGCGCAATCGGTGAAAGCCGTTTTTCTGACGGCCAGACAGGCGAAGCCTGCTTGCCCATTGGCGAGACCGGAGGCCATCGTAGAGCGGGGAAACAGACAGGACGAAGGGCGGCAAACTACGCGTCTGCACCATGCGGCAGCGAGCGCCTGGTGGCGATCACCGTGGGAGCGTAGCGTCCGTACAAGCGATCGTTACCGGGAACGGCGGAAACGGCTTAAGGCTTCCGTGGCAAAGGCATAGAGCGCGGTTGCTGAAAGCGATGACCTCAGTAAAACCGGGCAAGCAATTATTTATTATTATAATAAATTATCCACTCGTGAACCAATGTCAAAACCCATCCTCTTTTGAGGCGTGCCCAGCTTGCGGCGGTGGCATTGAAACAGAAATATCTTTGGGGCCGCATGATGCGGCCATGCCTGTCCAGCAGCACGAAGTTCTCTGCGGCTAATCTCCAAGCTTGTGTTTACTGCTGCCGGACTGCGCAATCGTGCGATGATTATTAGTGGTTCCGAGCGCCTGGCACGGGAGAGCGCGGTTCTTATTCACTCTAGGTTGACAATGTCTTTTCTCCGACACGTACGCATTCGCGGCAAGATACTTGCAGTAATTCTTCCACTCACCGCTTTCGGACTTGGTGCTCCGAGCGTAATGGCGTATTTCTACAAGTCTGCCGACACTGACTATTCCAACTTTATTGCTAACGACAATGGCGGGGCACTCGATCTTTCGAGCGCCAACGGCAGCCTCAACACTCTCTCCGCAGCTGCTTACCAAATGATGGCATACGATGCTGCGACTGCTGGATTCGCTACGGCAAAAGAGCGTTACCTCAACAGTGTCAAAGTAGTGCTGAGTAGGTTCGAGACCGCGAAAGCTGAGCTTCCCGGTTCGTCCGCGGAAATCGATCAGTTCACCGCTCGCGCAAAGGCTGCGATTGCCGCAGCCAACATTGCCGTCGAACTCGGAGCAGCAAACAACGATGCGGATGCGACCGTTCAACTGGCCAAGGTCGATGCACTCATTACGCCCCTATCCAAGGACATCGGCAATTTCGTTTCTGACAAAACGCAAGAGATTGTCGATAAGAGTAACGAGCTAACCGATCAGACCAACTCTACTATTCTTGTCTCTTTGTCCACGATCGCGGCAGTCTTCCTACTCGGGATAATTGGTGCTCTGGTGATCATCTCCCAAGGCATCACTACTCCGATCGCGAAATTACGAGAACGTATGTCATCGCTGGCCGTGGGAGAAACCACCTCTGTTATATACGGAATGGACCGCCGCGACGAGGTTGGACAGATGGCGGCCGCTGTACGGGTCTTCAGGGATAACGCGGTTGAGCGCCTTCGCCTAGAGCAGGAAACCGAAGCCAATCGATCGATGAGCGAACGCGAACGGGTCGAGCAAGAGAGGCAGAAGGCCAAAGAGGCAGCTGACGTCCAGTTCGCCGTCGATAATCTCGCGTCGGGCCTATCTGCGCTGAGCGAAGGGGATGTGTCCTTCCGGATCAACGAGCCATTCGCTGCGTCTCTCGACACCGTTCGTTCTAATTTCAATGCGTCGGCAGAAAAGCTGCGGGATGCGCTGACTGATGTGGCCCAAAACGCCCGAGGCATTGACGCTGGTGCAAATGAAATCCGTTCTGCGGCAGACGATCTCGCTAAACGTACTGAGCAACAGGCCGCAGCCGTTGAGCAGACGGCTGCTGCACTGGAGGAAATCACCGCTACCGTCAAAAACAGCACGATTCGGGCTCAAGAGGCCAGCGATCTGGTCAGCCGTGCAAAACAGGGTGCTGAACAGTCGGGAGATGTCGTTCGCCGCGCTGTTATCGCCATGGAGCAGATTGCCAAGTCGGCCCATGAAGTTTCCAATATCATCGGTGTCATCGATGAGATTGCTTTCCAGACAAACCTCCTGGCGCTCAATGCAGGTGTGGAGGCAGCACGTGCCGGCGAGGCTGGCAAGGGTTTTGCCGTGGTCGCACAGGAAGTGCGTGAACTTGCACAGCGATCGGCCAATGCGGCGAAAGAGATCAAGGCGTTGATTACTACGTCAAACGTGCAGGTGAATCAGGGCGTGCAGCTTGTGAGTGAGACCGGCAAGGCACTTACGACAATCGTGTCGGAAGTACAGGAGATCAACCGGCATGTGATGTCGATCGTAGAATCGGCGCAGGAGCAGTCGTCCGGACTTCACCAGATCAATACGGCCGTCAATCAGATGGACCAGGACACGCAGAAGAACGCAGCGATGGTAGAAGAGACCACAGCTGCGACGCACAGTCTTGCCCGTGAGGTGAACTCACTCAACGAACTTTTAACCCAGTTCAAGCTTGGAGAAACACACCACCATGGCCATGCTGCGGTTCGACCTGCAATTCGCAGCGACGGACCCGTTGCTTCCCCTGCACGCATGCTGGGACGCAAGATCGCATCCGCCTTTTCCCGCAACGCAGCTCTCGATACCAGCAAGGACGGATGGAGCGAGTTTTGACGGTTTGATTTTTGTATCTGCGACCGGGGCAGTTTCCTCGGGTCGCAGATACAGTGTCACCAACTGTCTGATGCCCGGTGAGGTAAAAGGACGACATCATGAGTGCAACAACTCCTGTCAACCCTGTTAAACTTGGAGATGATGCCCTGGAAAACGCTCGCGCAGCAGGGCATGACCCGAATGAAGAGATGATCACACTCTTTTGGCGTATCGCGCGGGGAGAAGCGTCCTCTCAAGAGATCCATTCCTAGGCAGGTGATGCGCGACGTTACATGGAGGCGAAGTCATTGGATCAATTCATGGGCTTGACCTCAAGGGACCCCAGCCTTGCCAAGGTTGTAGGGGAGGTCCAATCTTTACTAGTTGAACTGCGTGAAAAAGTGGCGACGCTACTCCGTAAAGTCTCGCAAGCGGACGGTATTTCAGACTGCGAGGATCCGTAAAATGAGGATTAGAGTGCAGCAGGCAGGCCTGCAACGGGATGTATGTAGAGGAGATTGAGGATACACAGCTTTGTCCCTCGCGCCGTCCTGCCGCGCCGTTTCTCCGGTTACCGAGGCCGACGTTCACCGGGTGCGACAAAGTAACGTCATGAGTTTCGTTATAAATACACGGTGCCGATGGTTTGATAAGCGGCAGAGCAAGAGGTAGTCTCTACGCCGCAATCGATCATGCCGGCAGCTACAACGAGATCGGACGCACCTATTCCGAGCTCATGGATAACTGGCTGGCCTCACAACCCCGCTATACAGTTACAGACGATCCCTCGCTCTAGATCTACGACGTTCCACACATCCAGAAGAGCGCACAATAGTTATTGAAGCTGAGTATTCTAGCGCCGCTTACGCGAGGCGTTATGAGAGATCGGTAGCAAGCTCACGCAACGTCATCAGTAAAAAGGCCTCGGCACGACGATGCTGTTCAGGACCCCTCTGCAGCCCAGTTGATCGCATTGTCGTCGGTGATGTAACTCACCACTTCTTGGCACGAGCTTTCGCGTTAGCCGACCGACTTTTCATCGTCGCCTGATCCAGGCATCATGATGTGTGTAATAGCAACGAGTTTCGTGGGCACCCTCGGGTTAGATTATCTGCTTCTTCTCGAGCTCTACCGGAGCTTCATCACTTGACGGTAAGCCTTGCGGCCGAGCCGCTCTCGCTTCAGAAAATTGAAGAAGATCTTGGCACGGCATTATTATGGCAGTTAGAGTCGGCTCAAATTCGCGGGCCTCATCCTCTGAACGGGCCTTTACAAGGGCTGGATCGGACGAACGCCCTGGCCGGACCCCTCGTTGCGCACAAGCGCTTGCAGCAAGGAAGAACTGTCCCAAAGTGATTGCAGAAGGCGAGATGTTTGGCGCCGCGGTGAGGCGGCGCGTCAAGCAATGTTGCAGCTATTTGTTACTGGCTAATGAGGCCGATGGCACGGCCCATGCCACCTGTTGCGCCTTCAAATTTATGCGGAAGAAAAATAAAGATTGCACCACGCGTTGGCAACTTACCAAGGTTCGTTAGGTTCTCCGTTGCAATCATCCCGTAGCCTAACGCAGCCCAGTGTGGGGTGTAGTCATCCTGCATCAGCCCGATGCCGCGACCGTCAATCCCGATATGTTTTACGCCACGTTCGTGAAGAAGTTCAATTCCGTCGGCGCTTGGTGCAGGATGTGATCGATCGTATTTGAAGCCTTCAGGATAAGGCTTGAAATATTTATCGGACCAGTCCGTACGAAAAAGCACGATGTCTCCCGGGGAGAACGCGCCATTTTCCTTTTCCCATGCTTCGAGGAACGCCCTGTCGATGGCGGGGCTCTGGGCAAGATGGGTCGTTTCGCCCTTTGGCACTGTGTCGATCAGCGGACGAACATCCACAACCACGGCTGGGCCGATCATTTCGTTGAGATCGAGCTGCTCGATCGTGACACTGCCGAATTCGTTCGCATGGGGCAGACCCGTATCGGGCGCAGGGATCATGTGGCATGGCGCGTCGCAATGGGTGCCCGTGTGATCATCATGGACCTGAACGTATTCAAGAAATTGTCCGCGCGGCCACGTGTAGTGGTTCATCATATACTGGCCGAAACGCTGACCTTCCGGCGGCGAGGACGGTTGATTCTCTCCTGTGAGAACCGAGAGATCAACAAGCGTCGCGCCTTTGATCAGAGATAGGAGCAGGTTAGCGTTTGACATTGACGGTACCGAAGTTCGAGTTGAGATGCCCGGATTGGACAGATCAACCGGCTTGTTGTCAATGGTTTCTCATAAGAAAAATAAAATTTCTTAAAAGAGACGATCTAATCCATCACTCGTCTTTTTTCTTTGACCTCTTCCCGAGTCTGGAGCTTAAAACCTCTCTGAGTGTCTGTGCCAGGTTGGGGGTCGCGCTGGAGCACATAACAAGTAATTTTGCCGGCTTGTCTCCTGCTGCGAGATAGGCGTGTCCCATCGTGCTGTCGAAGTAGGCCGAGTCGCCCTGTTTCAGGAGTGTCGGCTCGTACAGCTCTGTTTGCAGTTCAATACTGCCTTCGAGCACATAAATATACTCCTCGCCGACGTGGTTCCAGAGACCGCCGACCTCATTTATCGAGTGCGCTCTCACCTCGATCATCATTGGGATAATGCGTTTATGAGCGATATCTGTGCATAGATATGTATAGGTGAAATAATCATCGCTCATCACCAGCCCGGAGTTGCCGTGAGAGACACTTCTGCGGCCTGTCAGCCGACGTAGATCTCCTCCCTTCGCGTTGGATCCGGAAACGAGATCACCAATCTCGATACCTAACCCAGCACAAAGCTGCAGGATTGATTGATATGAGGGCGAGATGAGATCGTTCTCGATCTTAGACAGCGTGGATTTGGGGATTCCTGTCCTCGTAGCCACATCGGCGAGGGTCCAGCCATGATAACCCCGACGTTCGCGCAATGCCTCGCCGATGGAAGGCGTCCTGATGTTAGAGGCTTTTTCTGACGTCATTTTCTGATCCGAAACCTTTATTAATTTCGCTTGTCAATCCTAAGGACATTTCTGGGAGCAGTTCAGGCACTTTCGATTCACAAAGCGAAATGTGACTTTCACGATGTTTCTTAATTGACATTGAGTTTCTTAAATGAAACTATCGATCTCAATTAGGCAACAGTGAGGAAACACCCAGGATGAGCCATTTGTCAAACAAGATTGTCTGGGTCACGGGTGCGGGGAGTGGCATTGGCGAAGCGTCTGCCATTGCGCTTGCCGAGGCGGGAGCCGTTGTGGTTCTGACCGGACGTCGGATGCACGCGCTCGAAGCGGTTGCGGAGCGGATTGCCGTTGCGGGAGGTCGGTCGGTCATCATGCAAGGTGATCTCACCGATGCCAGCCAGGTGCAAGCTATCGCCGACTCGATCGTTCAGCAGTTTGGCAAGCTCGATATCCTAGTCAACAATGCCGGAATTAATATCCGCGACCGCAGTTCCGCGGACCTCAAGCCTGCGGGGGTCGATATACTGCTCGCGACCAACCTTGCCGCAGCATTCTACTGCGTTACCAGCGTGCTTCCGATCTTTAGAGCCGAGGGTGGTGGGTTGATGATCCACACCGCGTCTTGGCTTGGACGCCACAGCCATAAATTGGCCGGTGCGGGATACAGTGCGACGAAGCATGCGGTGGTGGCCATGAGCCATGCCATCAACATGGAAGAGTTTTCAAACAACATACGCTCATGCGTGCTCTGTCCGGGGGAAGTGGCGACACCTGTTCTTGAAAATCGACCGGTCCCTGTTCCACAAAGCGAACGGGACCGAATGCTTCAACCTCAAGATCTTGCAGACATGGTCTTGATGGTCGCCTCACTGCCAAGTCGGATTTGTGTCAACGAAATCGTCTTAAGTCCGACCTGGAACCGCATGTTTCTTTCTCAGGAGCAGTCTGGCCTTGTCGCGCCCCGACAAGATGCGGTCGCGTGAGGGATAGCTGAGATGACGGCTGGCGCCTCGCAAAGTGTTCATCGGACGGTATCAAATCCATTGCTGCAGATGCGCAACATCACCAAGCGATTTGGTGCGTTTCATGCGCTGAACGGCGTCAATCTTGATGTGTATGAAGGAGAAATTCACGCTCTGATGGGTGAGAACGGTGCCGGCAAATCGACTTTGATGAAAGTCCTCTCAGGCGCGCACAAAGCTTCGTCTGGGGAGGTCCGGGTCGATAGCAAGCCGGTGACGATCTTGGGACCTGCCCATGCAAGCGCACTCGGGATATCCATCATCTATCAGGAGCTGGCGTTGTCGCCAAACCTGACCGTTGCCGAAAACATGCTTCTTGGACGTGAACGGTCAGTCATGGGCGTCTTAAACCGCGGTGCTATGCAACGGGCCTGCGAAAGCGTTCTTCGCGATCTCGCCGTTGATTTTGACACTGGAGACAAAGTCGCCAGCCTGTCGCTCGCGCAACGACAGCAGGTAGAAATCGCAAAAGCGCTCCTGTCGAACTGTCGGATTCTCGTCATGGATGAGCCTACAACATCCTTGTCATCGACGGAATGCGATCGACTTTTTCATCTCATTCGTCGGCTACGCGATCAGGGTCTTGCGATAATCTATATCAGTCACCGCATGAGTGAAATCTACGAGTTAAGCGATCGCGTGACGGTTCTTCGAGACGGCAGCGATGTGGGCTCCATCGAACGGTGCGAACTCTCAGAGGAGCGTCTTGTCCAGATGATGGTGGGCCGCGATCTTTCAAGCTTCTATCAGAAGGTCAGGAATGTCTCGTACACGCCGGGTCTCAGGACTTTGGAAGTCAAGGGAATGTCGGATGGACGTAAGGTACGTGGTGTTTCTCTTGATCTTCATGCGGGCGAAATTCTGGGTCTTGCCGGTATCGTAGGTGCTGGCAGAACTGAGCTGGCGCGCCTTATCTACGGAGCAGACAGGAAAACGGATGGCGAAGTCATTCTAGAGGGTCGGTCGCTGAGTATCCGCGGTCCCCTGGACGCGATTGCAGCGGGTATCGTCTATCTGACGGAAGACAGAAAGGCGCAAGGCCTGTTCCTTGACATGAGCGTGTCAAAGAACATCAACATCGGCGTGCTCGATGAAGATAGCCACGGATGGGGGATCCTCAGCGCCGACAAAGCTGCTGAAAGGACACGGGCAGCTATCCTGGATATGAAAATTGCAGTGGCCAGCCCTGAGGTTAACGTCGGCTCGCTATCGGGCGGTAACCAGCAAAAGGTTCTGCTGGCACGACTGTTGCAGACCGATCCCAAGGTTCTCATCCTAGACGAGCCGACCCGAGGCGTCGATATCGGTGCCAAATCGGAAATCTACAGAATTATCGAGGCGCTGGCCGCGCGCGGAACAAGCGTGTTGGTCATTTCCAGCGAGTTACCTGAGCTCGTTGGTATGTGTGATCGAATCGTCGTTATGCGCGAAGGCATAATTGCAGGAGAAGTCGGCGGAAGCACCGGGATTGCCATCGATTCCGAGGCGATCATCGCGATTGCGACAGGCTCGAACAAAAGACAATAATAGGGAACGACTACAATGACAGCTCTAGAGACAGGCCAGGGTAGCCCCGTGATGCGGCGGCGACCAAGCATAAGATCATCTTTTCACGCGTTGGGAATGCTTCCGATCCTTGTGCTGATCGGCGTACTGTTTCAGATTTTAAGCGGCTACGCCGATAGCGGCAGCCTTTCGGAAGCTTGGTCATCGGGTCGCTTTCTGTCTGCCCAGAATCTCTCCATCGTAGCGCAACAGGCGTCGATCAACACAGTTCTCGCAGCGGGAATGACGTTCGTCATCTTGACGGGAGGGATCGATTTATCCGTTGGCTCCGTTCTCGCAGCCTCAGCGATGGTGGCCGTTTTGACATCGCTGTTACCGGACGGATACGGATATTTGGGCGTGCCGGCAGGCATCGTGCTTGGTATGCTGTTGGGGTTTGCAAACGGTGCCCTTGTGGCCTTTGCGAAATTGCCCCCTTTCATCGTGACCCTTGGCACGCTGACCGCTGTGCGCGGCCTGGCGAGACTTCTCGGGGCAGACAGGACCGTCTTCAACCCGGACCTGCCATTTGCATTCATTAATGGCAATGCCGTTATGGGAATTTCCTGGCTCAGCGTCATCGCTTTCGTCGTCATCCTCATCTCTTGGTTCATCTTACGGTTCACGGCGCTTGGGGTCCGCATCTACGCTGTCGGCGGCAATGAGGTTGCAGCACGTCTGTCAGGAATAAAGGTCTGGGTCGTGCTGCTTTTTGTCTACGTCACCTCCGGCATGCTTGCCGGGCTGGGTGGTGTGATGTCGTCGACGCGGTTGCTGGCGGCCAATGGCTTGCAGCTCGGGCAGGGTTACGAACTCGATGCTATCGCCGCCGTCATACTGGGCGGCACGAGTTTCGTCGGCGGTGTTGGCACGATCTGGGGAACGTTGATCGGCGCTCTGATCATCTCCATGCTCTCCAACGGCCTTATTCTTACTGGCGTCTCCGACGTCTGGCAGTTCATCATCAAGGGCCTCGTCATTATTGGCGCCGTCGCTCTCGATCGCTATCGCCTGAAGGGTTCCGCACGGACTTGATCAGGTCGGTGCCAGCAAAACGCTTCGGCCGTTTCCTGGCCTCTCAACAGCCGACAAGTAATAAGGGAACATACGATGAAACGCATTCTTCTGACCGCAGTCTCGCTTCTCGCGATCGGCACCTCATTCGCGTCCGCCGCCGAACTAAAATCGATCGGCATTTCGCTCGCGTCGCTCGGCAACCCATTTTTCGTTGCTCTGGCGAATGGTGCAGAAGCAGAAGCAAAGAAAATCAACCCTAACGTCAAGGTCACAACCGTCGGCTTTGAGCAGGATTTGAACAAGCAGGTGGACCAGATCGACAGCTTTATCGCCGCGGGGGTTCAGATGATCTTGCTTAACCCGGGCGACCCGAATGCACTGGCTCCCGCGATCAAGAAGGCGAAGGACGCCGGGATCGTAGTCGTTTCTGTCGACACAGCGGCGAAGGGGGCCGACCTGACCGTTACCACGGATAACGTTAAGGCGGGTGAGGTGGCCTGCAAGTTCATCGTCGAAAAGCTTAACGGCAAGGGCGACGTTATCATCCAGAACGGCCCGCAGAATTCGGCCATTATTGATCGAGTGAAAGGTTGCAAGGAGGTGTTCTCGGCCACTCCTGGCATCAAGGTTTTGTCCGACGATCAGGACGGCAAGAGTTCCCGTGACGGTGGCCTCGCTGTTATGCAGTCTCAGTTGACCCGCTTCCCGAAGATCGATGCCGTTTTCGCGGTCGCCGATCCTCAGGCCATCGGCAGCGCCCTGGCGATCAAGCAGCTCAATCGCAAAGACATCATCATCGCGTCTGTCGATGGAGCGCCCGATCTGGAGGCGGAGCTGAAGGATTCTTCAAACCCAGCGATACAAGCGACCGCAAGCCAGGACCCATACATCATGGCTAGCACCGCGGTAGAACTCGGTTACAAGGCGCTCAACGGGGAAAAGCCGGAAAAGCCGGTCATTCTGCTTGAGCCTAAGCTCGTAACGCGTGACAATGTTTCGCAGTACAAGGGCTGGGAAGCCAAGCGGGATTAAACCGCTGTTGCTGGCCTCGTTCGGTGCGAGGCCAGCAACAGATACTTGATGATCTCAACAACGAGACCCATCCTCCGGACTCTGGTGAGTCTGGTCATCTCATCGACAGTTCAATGCCGTGAACGCTATGTCCCGCTAGAGAAGTTGATTACTTTTGCGGATCAGCGTCCTTGATGGCCGGACCGCAGTTCTGCTGCAGTATCATCCGTGTACCTTCTTTCTTTCATACTCCATCCTTGCCAAGTAGTGGCGACACTGAATTCCTGAAGGAAAAAAAGATGAATCAGACAGCTTCGAACGTGAAATCACGGAATATCCTGGTGCTGGGTGCTGGAGAACTCGGCATGCCGGTCCTGCGCAATCTTGCGCGTCGCGCAAAGGACATCGACGACGCGAAGATCAGCGTTCTGTTGCGGGCGAGCGCCGTAGAGTCTGCTTCACCCGCCAAGCAGCGCGATATTGCTGAAATCCGGGACTTGGGGATCGAGATCGTCTTTGGTGATCTGGTTAAAAGTTCAATTGACGAATTGGCTTCTCTGTTTTCGCGGTATGACACCGTCATTGGCTGTACAGGCTATGCAGCTGGCATCGACACGCCGATGAAACTGGCAAAGGCTGCTCTGCAGTCAGGGATCCCGCGCTACTTTCCGTGGCAGTTCGGTGTTGATTTCGAAGCAATCGGTCGAGGTGGTCCGCAGGATATCTTCGATGCGCAGCTTGATGTGCGTGAGCTGCTGCGCTCGCAAAACAAGACCGAATGGGTGATCATCTCCACGGGCATGTTCATGAGCTATTTGTTCGAGCCAGAATTTGGTGTCGTCGATCTGGAAAACAGCACGGTCAGGGCCCTTGGCAACTACGACAACGCTGTCACAGTGACGACGCCCGACGATATCGGCGTGCTCACTGCTGAAATCGTGTTCTATGAGCCGACTATTGCCAACGAAATCGTATTCCTGGCGGGGGACACGGTCACCTATGGTCAGCTCGCTGACAAGCTGCAAGCGGGTTTGAAAAAGCCCATCAGCCGGTCCGAATGGACGGTGCCAGTCCTTATGGAAGAACTGGCAAACGATCCGCAGAACATGATGCGCAAGTATCGAGCTGCCTTCGGTATCGGGCGAGGCATGGCATGGGACAAGGCCGGCACGTTCAACGTACGAGAAAACATCAAGGTCACGGATGTTTCCGATTGGATCAACGCGAACTTGACGTCTAACTGAGGAGCTCAAGGTGCGGCGGGGAGTGCGATAGTTTGCTCTCCTCCGTCACGCTACGTCGCAATCGCCAACTTCAGCAGCGGCTGGTCTTTCATACGAATGAGAAGACCCATTCGCAATTCTCTCAGTTCGTATCCTACTCGAGGCGGCATCTCTATCAAACCATATCGCGTGAGAAGGCCATCTGTTTCGAGTTGACGTAGGTGCGGGTAGCATCCGTTCCTGCCATCACGCGTGCCGCGTGGCGCTCCTTCAGGGTCTGACGCCTACTATTGTGAGAACGAGAGCTTTTACATCGCCATCTATCACGCCAGCAGCAATCCCTCTCTTGAAGAGCAGGCCCGCGCCCTTCACCGCCGTCTAAACCGTAGCGTCGGCTACAACTCAGGACTCTCAACCGCATCGACTACTCCTTCGCCGAGCACGATGGAATAGTAAGGGCTATCCTGAATGGACGTGGCAAGGAACCGGGGCAGGCGCTGTGGAATCATGCGATGATCCAGGCTAATAGCTTCCATGATTTCTTTGCGGGCTGCAGAGGGCCAAATTACGAGCAGCCATATAATTGTCAATTCTACTCAAAGGAGCGATGAAGAAAACACGAGGGCTTCAAGCCCTGCCGACTCAGCTGCTCCCAGATCACTAAGCTTTGATACATCCACAGTCACCAAGCCATTATCTGCGCCATCATTCTCTGGTAGCGCGGAGACAAGCCCTTCCACAAACGGGGTGGCAGCGGCTAAGGGGCCGGCTACGATGATATGCGCCGGCGAGAGAATGGCGAGCAAACCCGCAAGAGCTGAGCCCAAAGCTGCGCCCGCGTCTCGGAAAACGCGAATGGCTCGTCGGTCACGGGCATTTGCCTGTCTGATTGCATGGGGAACGCCAAGACGCAGACCGTCCTGGCCGCTGCCGTCCATTTGATCCAAGTGCCCGAGCCGCTTTAGAACAGCGCCAGCAGAAGCAACCGTATCCAATGGTTGCCAGCAGTTACTAACGGGATCGTAGATCGTTTTTAACTTATCGAGCCGTCCTTCGAACGTGCTGCGTGATGAATTCTCGGTAACGACAATCAAGCTGACATCTATAGAAAACCCAGCATGGACCATGATGCTCGGCGATTTTGGGATGATCGCCTCTTGCCGGGTTTCCGCAATATGCAGCGCGTCCGCGATCGCTGCTCTGCTAACGGGAGCGAAAAAACGAGTCTCGATCTCGCTCGCCAGTACACTAAGCCACGCTTCAGTATCTAGTTCTCCCGGGATGTTCAGATCGGGGGACGAAACGAGCTCAATGCCACATAATTTCCGATAACCAAGATTGGGTTGGCTTGCTAGACGATCTGTAATCTCTGAGCACTTCTTGAGGAGATTTATGGCGAGGTTATCCAATTCCCCTGAGACGATGTCCTCCACGATGCGTTGACCCAAAAGATTAATGATCGAGATTTTTTGTTCGTATTTTGAAAGCACGATGCACAGAAGAAAAATGTTGGTGCCGTTCAAATACAGCCCGACATTGGGCCGACCGCGGACTGCCTTCGGCGATGTCGCACGTTCGAGAAGAAAGCCGTCGGCGATCAACTCACGCGTGATGCGCGAGAGGTTGGAATCGGTGCTTTCGAGCTGGCGTGCAAGTTCGCGCCGGGACACCCCAGGCTTATGGCGAACTGCGGCGAGGACAGCAGCCTTTTTCAACAGTTTAAGGCGAGAGGCAGGGACCAGCATGTTGCGACTTTTAAGAGTACATTCGGGCTACGTTTGCTTGATCCATGCCGAAAATTCAATACGGACCAACAAATAAGCAAGATCTCTATCTGCTTCGTATGTGTGCACTCGCTGCCCGTTTAGTGGGCAGGGGGATTTTCGGCGTGAGCCGATGGTCCTTCCAACCCGACATCGATAATAAATTATTCAATAATTTCATAAGTATGAGGTTTATTTGCGATGCGCAAATAAATTGGCATGGGCTTTGCAACCATGGAGATGTTGGGCGAGTGGGTCGCCGCTAAATCGGAGCAATAGGATGGATCGTCGAAGTTTCCTTATAAATACTGCCGCTGCAGGCGTCGCTCTTGCCACGCCCGCCCTCATAGCCAGCCGCGCTCGAGCAGCCGAAACGCTAAAGCTCGGATGCTTGTTCTCATCATCTGGAACGATGGCAAACATCGAAGGTCGCTTGAATGCCGTCGTCAAAATGGCGGCGGATGAATTGAACGCGAAGGGCGGCGTTCTGGGCAAGCAGGTGCAGGTACTGGCGACCGACCCTGCTT